>Ga0307983_1000034_pt1 | contig 92656 bp, 88 predicted proteins | sample OrgLakmetagen991_FD_201845 | JGI IMG/M metagenome (GOLD analysis project Ga0307983, IMG submission 201845) | Saline water microbial communities from Organic Lake, Antarctica - #991 | ecosystem: Environmental > Aquatic > Non-marine Saline and Alkaline > Saline | place: Antarctica: Organic Lake...
ACTTGGTTTGCCAAGTCTTGCCAACTCGGGAGACGGGCGTCCCAACTTTTGAAGAAGACGACGGGTGGGAGTGAGCAGGCTGGGAGTCGAGACTTGGTTTGCCAAGTCTTGCCAACTCGGGAGACGGGCGTCCCAACTTTTGAAGAAGACGACGGGTGGGAGTGAGCAGGCTGGGAGTCGAGACTTGGTTTGCCAAGTCTTGCCAACTCGGGAGACGGACGTCTCGACTTTGAAGAAGACGACGGGTGGGAGTGAGCAGGCTGGGAGTCGAGACTTGGTTTGCCAAGTCTTGCCAACTCGGGAGACGGGCGTCCCAACTTTTGAAGAAGACGACGGGTGGGAGTGAGCAGGCTGGAAGTCGAGACTTGGTCTGCCGGGCTGGCAGACTTCACCAAGCCGGTCGAACGACTTCGAGACCCCGCCGTCTTGTGGCAGCCTGGTATCTGCGCCGTCGCGCGTGTCATGCCGTACATGATATGGTGGGGCCTTCTGCCTTGGGAGTGTATGATAAGCTTAGACACTGGGCGCACGCACCGGCGGCTTACGCCAGCTTCGTTCGCCGAGGCCATGACCCGGTTTGGTCCCGGGTGCCGTGTAGCCATTCGTGTCTGCTGCTCTACGGCGGACGAAGGCTGGACGATTCCCATATCCATGGTTTCACCAAACCTCATTACCATCACAACTCGGCCGGTGGCGGCTCGGCAATGGTCAGATTCATCAATGATGTTTCTCAATCGCTTGCCAGGGCCGATCTTGAGGACTCTGGTTCAAGCTGGCGCGTTTCAACGCTCGCTGACGCGGCTATGCATCCGCAAGTGTACCGGATGGACAGCAAAAGTCGACGTGCCGTTTCTGCAGGTCCTGCTCGTTTGCGGCGAAGAAGTACCGCAGTTCGAAACGGCCTGCCCCCTGTCGCTGCTCGTGGTCGACGGCGCACACCGCAACCTGTCCGTTCCTTCGAATATGCTGAGCCAGGACAGTGTCGTGCAGATACGAGGGTACCATCACGACACGACGTCGATCGTTTTCAAACCACCCGTTCAAGTCGCCCATGTTTGCCGAGACCCCCGCGCCCTGGGCCTGAGCGTGACGGGCCTTCGCGGCGAGACTGCCTGCACCCCGCTGCCCGGGAGTGCTCTGAACCTGATTATGGTCTCTCCGTATCTCGGGCCGCTCTTTGAGGGCCGCTGCCCGGACGCCGCTGCCGTGAGCCCATCCCGCATCTTAAGCGCCATGCGAGTGGATCACAGCCAGCTTCCGTTTACGGGCAAGCTAAGCCTCAGCCCAAGCGCTCGACAGGTTTTGCGGGAATTTTACGCCGTTGCCTGTGCGTGCCAGGTAAGGTATTGGCCGACCCCGGCCAGCAGCCTAGCTGGCTCACTGTTGCACGCCTTGATTCGAATCGACGGAGGAGCGCGTTTACCCATGCCAGCGATGGCTCGGAGGAGACCAGAGCCCGTTCGGTCATAGTCTATGCAGAGACGGTGCCAGCGCAAGAGCTCGCCTTGAATTGCAAATGCCCTATTCCCACCCCCGTTCTTCCCAAACTCATAAAGGCCCGCTATTCCAAAGGGTTTTCGACAATGTCGTGAAGAAAGGGCAAGTCCATGTCGGGCCGAGCGTTCGACCTGGGATCGGTCTGCGGGCGCAAAGTCACTGCGCGAGCCTGAACCGCGGCCTGCCATCGAATGAGATGACTCGACCGAGGCGGTCGGTGAACGACGGCCGTGTAGCACCCCACGGCCGCTGCCAACCCTCGACGGCGGAGCTTTTCCTCCTTCAGCGCTTCAACAGACATCGCGTCGTTCAAGGCTGCCGCCATCACGAGCAAAAGGTCGACGAGCCACTCGACCAGCTCTGCGGTTCCGCCCCGCCGCCGCCAGCCCGTCGTGCCTTTGCGCATAGCGTACACGACCAGCGCAGGTTGAACGTCCCACGGAACTTCCTGGCCGGGACACAGCAGGCCCCGCAAGAGTCCTGCGGGTAGGGGGTCAGGGCGGGCAGAGTACCCGTCAACGACTAGCTGCATCGCTGACCAGTCAAAAGCCAGCCCGTGCTTCAAGAGCCATCCGCGAAGCGTCTCGCTGGGTGGCAGCCCCGGGTTGACCCGTCGGCTAAACGAATCGACCAGGTCGCCAAGGCGGCAGGCGGTCCAGTTGGTGCGGTTCATACACACGCTGCGAATGTCTTCGACGGCATTGCGATCGCTGTCGCTCATGCCTCGAGGTCAGGGCGCGCGCGGGTAGGGTGTTCGAGACTGCACGCAGGCGTTGCGCCCGGGCCGATGGCTCGGCCTCCACCCGTGAAAACGTCATTGCCCGGCCCGGCCGGGCCCGCTGGCAGGGTCCAGCGCTGCGGCGGACATCTGACGTGAGGCCGTTGGGAAGGGGAGCCAGCGGGTCTGGCTGGCGGAGAGGCCAGCTTGCATTCCCGTGACGGACTCGGGGGACTGTGCACCCTTGTCATGCGGCGCTCCATGGACGTTCGCGACGTCAGCCGTTGTCACCTGCTGCTTGAGGTCGCCGTAGGGCCCGAGGCGCTCGTCAACGGCTTGGTCAGCGACCAGCGACCTCTGGCGGCCGTGCTGAGCGACCCCTTGCCCTACCGCCCGCAGCACCACTGCCAGCGCCGCTGGCTGCACCCGCGAGTGCCCATGGCTGGGGACGAGCCTGCGTCGGCCAGCAACCAGCCGAGCGAGCTGGACCGCGAAACGGGCGACCTGCCGCCGAACGCTAGCGTGCGGCACGCGTACCGAGGGGGCGACGCCAACCTCTCGATGCTTCCTCGGAGCGACACGGTCGTGGTGCCCAAGTTTATGCTGGTGCTGGACCTTGGGTTTGCGGACGATCTGCCCGCCCGCGCGATGGCCATGCTTGACGACGCAACTTGGCCAGCCTGCCGAGCCGCCTTGCGAGCCGTCCACGCTGACAAGGTTGTGCAGCAGCAGCTGCGCGAGCTGCACTGGGCCCTGCCCCCGTCCGACTTTTGCAGCTGGACAGAGGCCCACGCCCTGCGGGTGTGCGTCAGCGCGGCGCTGGCCCAGCACGTCGTGCAGGACGTGCTGGGCCTGGGCCGGAACGCGTGCCTGAACGTGGCCGGTCGCCGGTGCGCGCGGGTGCCCTGGGAGCTCGTGATGTGGAGCCCTGCCGCGTTCCCCCTTACGTTTCGAGGCGACGTGGATCCGGTGTTTCACCCATGCCAGCCGCCGCTGCCGGGCACCCTCTACCGCACCGCCGCCGGAAAGACGTGGCGCAGCTACCCGAGCGCGTCGACGCATGGCGGCAGCCTAGCCATGGCCGCGGCCCTGCACATGCTCTACGCGAAGGGCGGGCGGGCTACGCCGTGGTACGCGGCGTGCGCTCGGCTCAACCGACTGCCGCCGCGAGAGCAGGCCCTGTACGTTCCCGTGGGGATCAGCGCGGGCGCCAACTCGGCGTTTCCGGCGGCGCACGCGCCCGCGATTCACGCGGCCCTCTTGCTCCTGCCGCACACGTTTGCCCACCGCGTGAGCGCCGCCATCGGGCAACGCTGCCCCACCGCGACGTTTGGGCCCGGTTACCCGTCCAAGTGCCGCGACGCGGCGTTGCAAGCCTGCGTGGACCGCGAGGCACACCTCGCGTTTGGCTGGCTGATGGCCCAGTCGAGCGTCACTGGCGAAGTGCAAACGGAGTTTGACCGCCGCCCGGCGCGCCTGCCCAATGCCGGGCCGATGGTGGTGGGTCCCCAGCACGCCCACGCCACCGTCGTCCCGGTGCTGCTGGGTCGGCGGCAGTACATGGTTCTGCCTTCGTGCCGACATCGCCGCCGCCTGCAGGATGCCGGCAGGGCCAACCAAAGCCGCGGACCGGTCATGGCCCTGGCGCAGCCGGTGGACCTCTGCTCCCTCGAGCCTGCCTTGGTGAACGACCTTGGAGTCAAACTGGCCGCCAGCCTGGTGCTCTACGAGCCGCTCATGACAGCCCTTCGCGAGCTGCGCCTGTGGCGTTGGGAGGCAGGCGCCGAGGGGGTCGACCGCCTGGCCTGGAACGAGGAGGGCAGCCCACCCACGGACCGGAGCCTTGCGGCCGCCGCGGGGCTTGCGCTGTACAACGAAGCGCTGACCGCCCGCTGCTGGCAGCACGTGCTCTCCTGCGACAACGAGGCCGCCGCGCGGCGCGCGCGCAACCACGCGGCGCGCGCGCTTCGGGTCAAGCTGACCACGAGCGACCGGCATCGCAAGCACCAGGAGCGGCGGTCGCGCAAGCGCCGCGCCGACGCGGCGCCGCTGACGCTCGAGCCAGGCCCAACGGACGAGCTGGCGCTTGCCAGACGGCCCAGCGGGCTCAAAGCAGCGAGGGGACTCTCGAGCGCCACGTGCTTGAAGGACATGGCGGTCGCCCTGCGACGCCAGCTAGCCCCGCTCGGGGCCGTCGCCTTTACCGTCACCGAGACGCGCCGCGTGCATCGCAACGGGTTTGTTACGCCCGCGCCTGCCTGGCCTGGGCCTCTGCCTGAAACGCCGCCGCCCAAGCGTAGTCTGCCAATGTCGTGAATTGAACTTGTTGGACATGAAGATGACGCGTCGCACACGCAGACCGGTCGAAAAGATGAGAAAAAGGGAGACGGCGAGATGCGGTACATGGGTGTTTATGCTTTGAAACGCACTGCGAGACAAATCTAAAACCCCCACTACTGATACGAAGTAACCGCGTCTCAAAGCTCCCCGGCAGCCAACTGGAAACTCGCGCATATAAAGAAGCTGCCTCTGGCCACCGTTGGGGTGTGGGCCGGGGCGGGCCTCTACGGGGAAGACTCTGCTTTCAAGCCACCGACAGGAGTTGAACACTGGCGGCTTCCAACCTTGTGACTCCCATCCATCAAGTTCTTCAAAAGTCGCGACGCCGCAGGCGAGCCCCGTTGGAGACTCGGAGTTTCGACCCACCGACAGGAGTTGAACACTGGCCGCTTCCAACCCTGTGACTCCCATCCATCAAGTTCTTCAAAAGTCGCGACGCCGTAGGCAGGCCCCGCTGGAGACTCGAGCTGGACGGCAACGCGTAAAAAATCTGTGAAGAAGATGCGCGCTTGGACCAAGCCCAGAGGCGCAAATATGGGAATGCAATATGCGCAACAGTGCTGGGTGCTCCAGATGAATTGTGCAGCCCGTTGCAAATCTCACTCGCACTCGCCCGGATGCTCCGCCTCCCACTTGAGAATAGCCGCCTCGGCGTCGCGTTGAGCGGCGTCGTCCCGTATGCCGCGAATGTACGTCAACCCCTGGACAACGCAGGTAATGGTGATAAACATCGAAGCCAAAGCGAAAGAGGGTCGAGGCATCGCGTCGGTCGCTCGGCGTGGTGGTCTTGATGCTGTTGAGGAAACGAAATGCTGGTCCGTTGCTTGCCGAGCCTGACGTCAGGAAGTCGAGCTTACCGTCGTCCGCGGACCCGTCCCCCGGGCCGCGCCCGCACTTGCGGCTGCCCAGGCAGCTGCGACCTGGCACGAGCGAGGCTAGAGGGCGAGGGGCTTGGCGTGGCAGGGGCCTCGGGGTACGCGCCGGCTGGCGGGCTGGGGCAATCGACGCCGTCGTCCGTGGCCTCGCTGGGCCTGGCGGACCGGACGGGGTTGCACGCGCGCGGGCGTCGGCGGTGGCTGGCCGCTCCGCCTTTGATGGAGCGGGTGGCTCCGGCGTAGACGCTGCGAGTCGGAGCGGGCAGGTCGCTCTGCGGAGCAGTTGGCTCGCGGAGGCCGGGGTTGCGAGGGCGCGGTCCGGCGCGCGAGCGCATTCCTTGCAAGTCCGTTCCCTCGTAGCGGATCCACAGGCTTCCCTGGGCGGGCGAAAACACGTCCTTGAGGTCCATGATGACGTAGTCGTTGGCGTCCAGCCACGACAGCAAGCCGGGAAGCACGTTTTGGTTGCTGAGGTCGCTGTGCTCCATGCCGCTGTACATGCGCTCGACCGCCGCCGGCAGCCGCACGGCAAACCGGTCCGGGTGATGCTGGCTGGTGTTGCCCGCGCAGGGTCCGCACCCGCGCTGGCTCCAGGGCGCGTGCGGCTTGACCAGCGCGCGCAGCGGGCCGGCCGGGACGCGATCGACGACCATGACCTCGGCCTGGCGGTTCATGTCGCCTGGGTAGTGGGTGGACGAGAAGCGGAGCTGGTAGACCTGGTCGGGGGTGTCGGGGGCCAGGGGCGTTTCCACATCGCCGTCGGCGCCTTGGAACTGGATCCAGAATTGCGAAGTGACCACCTCCACGTGCCGCATGTCCACGGTCGCGTAGCCGTTGATGGCCATCCACGAGAGAAAGGCCGGCAAGCTGTACGAGTTGACGTACTTGGTGGCAAAGCGACCCGTGTACAGGCGATCCAGGGAAGGAGGCACGAGGAGGGCGAAGCGAGTGTAGCCGTCCCGGCGGTCCGCCGAGGTTCCGCCGCTGCACGGCCCGCACCCGCCGGCCAGCTCGATGCGGCGGCAGTACGGGGCAAGGGGGCCCTGCGCCACGCGGTCGATGAAGAATGCCTCGCAGTCCTCGTCCCGGTTGCCCGTGCGCGGCACGCTGCCCAGGCTCAGGCGGTACATGGGGGCCTCGGTCATGCCGACGGCTTTGCCAAAGAGCCGCCGCTCACCAACTCTTTGCTTGCCTCGCGCTGGCTGCGCTGGACCAGCCAGACGGATTGTGGCTTGGACCGACCCTGACGGCTTTCTTTGGGCAGCTCGTGGTGCGACTGGACGCCGTAGTCGCTCAGTAGGTGGCCTGCTAGCCACGGACCCTGGCGCCCAACGAGCGCGTGCCGAGCCAGGTCCACGTCCAAAGCCTGCGCCAACCGCGCCACGTCCCACGTAGGCTCGCACGCCACCCATCGCCGGCGGGGTCGAAAGTACACGACCGACTCGCACGGCAAGCCCAGCGCCGCCTTAATGGGCAGCAACATGACTTGGTTCACCACGTGCGCCCAGGCCGTGACCAGGACCGTGGCGGGCGATCCGCGATCCTCAGCAAGACGCAGCCAGGGGTCGGTGCCAGCCAGCCTGTAAGCAACCGAGGAGCGCGGCGCGGGCCACGGGATGGGCCGGCGGTCAGCGGCGTCGGCGGGCAACCGGACGTGAACGTCTGCCGGGGGGTCGTCGGCCGGGGGGTCGCCGGCCCGAGCGTCGGCCTCGGCGCCTGCCGAGCCTTGCGGCCGCGGGTGCAATCGGCACCGCCTCCCGGCGTCGGCCGGTCGCCGTCGGCAGGGGTGACCGGCCTTGGTGCGACCGCCGTCGTCCCCGCAGCGGGCGCCTGCAGGCGCGGCGGGCGCCGCGGGTCGCCGAAGGCGACCGCGAAACGTGTGTGTAATCACCCCATCGTCTTCGCAGGCGTCTACCCAGTGCGCCGCTTCAAACAGCTGGCTGATCCAGCCTTGATTGAGGTCCTGAAACCGCTGGCCCGCAGCCTGGAACAGGCTCGGGGGCGCTGTGGCTCGACTCATGGCGGCTTGTGTGTGGAGAGCCGCGCGCCGGTAAAATAAAACGGGCCGGCGTGCAGGAGAGCAAACCCGCCCAACCTAGACTCATGTACCGCGCATCTCCCTCGGCAGCCCACCGCTCGGCTGGGGGCCCTCCTCAGTCGTACTACTACCAAAGCATCGATGGCGCTGCGTCCGCCCACCCGGCGCACTACGCGGCTCACGCGGCCTCGGAAGGGCACGCGGCCGGGCTCCAGCGCGCGGCTCAAGACCAGCGCGAAGCCGCTTACGGAGGCAACGCAGCGATGGCCCGCGCGGCCGCTGCGCTCTCCACCGTGGCCAAAGAGGAAACGGGACGAAATTACCAAGACATGCAGTACTACTTTGCCGACGCGGCCAAGTACAACCTTCGAATGGCGCAGTTTATGGGCGGCCTGGCCAAGGACGCTGGCGAGACGTGAGCTTGCCGGTCCCCATGCCTTGCATGCTTGGGAGCGCTTCGCCAAGCAGCGGGCTGGTCGGGACGCCGTTGCAGAGGGGCCTGGCCCGGCTGGGGGCGAGCGGTGGGAGTCTTCTGCGCGGCAGGCGGGCGCGGGACGGGGGAGGGGAGGGTGCCAGCGGTGGGAGTCTTCTGCGCGGCAGGCGGGCGCGGGACGGGGGAGGGGAGGGTGCCAGCGGTGGGAGTCTGAGCCAGCGCCTGGCGCGCAGGGCAGCCAAGCTCGAGGCTGGGGTGCTCAATTACAACGCTCTCGAGCCGTGGTCGCCAACAGTTTCGCTCCGTCTCTTTCCTCACCCGTCCACCATGGCCCCCATTCTTCTATCTGACGAAGCTCCTTCGCACACTTTCTCTCAACCATTCATCCCCAAGCTGCCCAATGGCGACGAAGGCGCCCCCAAGTCTTTTGCAACGTCCAAGGACGGGACCAACGCCGTGTTTCAAACCAACGGGCTCGGGTCCGGCGGCAGCGCCGCCGGCCTCTGCATGCCCGACACGAGTGCCGAGGAGAAGCAGGAGATTCTCCAGTCGCTTCCGGCCGTCGCCTCGGACTACCACAACATGGACCCAGAACTCCGCAAGTACAGCAAGCACGCGGACAAGCAGCTGTTTTTGCTGACGGTGTCGCCCGAATCCGTGGCGTTCTGGAAAGCACTGGACGAGTACAACATTGCGTACATCAGGCGCATGTACGCCACGTGGTTTCCCAACAGCAACAAGACGGTCGAGCAGGTGCTGTCCAACTACGTGCCCATGGTGAGCTTTGACGCCCAGTTCAACCAGCACACGCTGCGCTGCAAGATCCAGACCAGCAAAGACCCCAACGCCAAGGACGCTCCCGACATCATGCTGCAAGTCGAAGGCGACCCTCAAGCCTACATTGACGGGACGCTGTCGGACCTCAAGCGCGGCTGCCGCGGCGTCTACACCATCCGCATGCAGGCCCTGTGGTTCCAGAACACTGGCCTGTGCGGCACAACACTCATTGTTCGCAGCGTGTGGGTCCCTTGCCAAGATTCCCCTGGGAACGAGCGGATGGACTTTGGAGACATGCCCATGCGAAAGCAGCCTTGCGTGCGGGACGAGCCGCCGTCGACACGCATGGACGACGCGGCCGACGCGGCCGCTCCCGACGCGGGGCTTCCAACAATGCCACCGATGGCCCCCATGGACGACGCCACTGTGGTTGGTGGGTACGTCGCTCCGCTGTGACGACGCCGTTCCTTGGCTTGCGCGTGCGTGCCGGAAGCGAGGGGTGTGTTCGTCGGCGTCAAATTGAAGCCAGACTGGAGTACCGTCATCGCCGCCTCTCAAAAGGTCTCTGCCCATGTCTTTGGTTGAAACCCCCCGTGGCCAGTCAGCCATTGATCAAAAATGCTGTTGCACAGCGGCAGCGTCCGCAAAGTGAATTGCAATTTAAACACAAATAATGCAGCAGCACCAGAACCCAATCGTTGTTGTAGCAGCGTGCGGTTGGTAAGGGTGCAATGCTCCCCGGGCTTGCCGCAATAGCAGCGACGCAGCGGTACTTTGCAGGGTCGTGCGCTTGTGCTAGCTCGCCCAGCAGAACGCACCAGCCAAAAAGGTTGTCAACCGCGTTGTATTCAATTGCCATATTGCAAACACGCACGCGCACCCGCGCGGTCTTCTCTAGTCTACCACATCCTCCACCAGCTTGAGCCAGGCCTGGTAGTCGCCAATTTAGCCCTTATTAGTGTGCTTCTCCGACGCCGCGCGCACCGCGTCGGCCCGATCCTTGACCGTGTCGCCTGGCTGCGACACCATCAGGTTTCACAGCAGCACTTCGGTGCGACCTACGTCGACGCAGGCCTTGGCGTAGGTGCTCTTGGCCAGCCGGTCGTCGATAGCGACCGCCACCACCTGGACGTCCAGCTTGTCTTGACCAGCGGCCAGCTTCAGGTAGGGCCTCAATTTGAACCTTTTCTTCACCTCAGGTTCCCCTCTGTCACCCTTCATCCCACCCGTTCCGCCGAGACTTGTCCGGCTACGCCCGACCGCCGTGGGTGTCTGGGTCGAGCCCGAGGCTCGCCAAGCGGTCCCGGCGGCGCACCCGATCCGCGAGCTGGTACAGGTATCCATGGAGGTCAAACAGGGTCGGCGGCCGTCCCTTGTCCTCGATCCAGGCCATGAGCCACTGCCAGTGAGCCGGGTCGGATGCCTGCCGCCACGTTCGTCCGTCGGGGCCCTCGAGGGTGTCGGTGACCCACGCTCGGAACATGCCCTGGACCTTGTCCTCGTCGGGCTGGTAGGCCACCAGCGCTGCTGGCCCAAACGCCTGCAGCCCTGGCGTGCCGAGCCCCAGGGCGGTCTGGCACATGCGCATGTACTCGCCCCACACCCGCGCCTGCAAGTGCCGCAGAGCCTTGGTCGATCCAGGCTCGACCCCCGAGCTGTCGACAAACGCTGGGGGCGGGGCGCCAGGCCCTTGCCCGTGCGCCACGGCCGCCTCGTGACGGTCGAGGCAGGTCCGGTACGCGTCGAGCTCAACGAGGGCCGCCTCCGAATGCTCAAAGGGCACCGGGCCCTCCCCCGGCCTGGGCGGGCGGCTCAGCCGCACGCTGAGCCGGCCCGCCTCAAAGTTTCGCAGGGCCCGCGAGTAGGAGAGGTTGAGGGACTCGGGGACGTTGGGATCCGTGTCCAGCACCTGCGCAACGCACTGAAGGGCGCTCAGGGGCACCCAGAACGGCGACGGGTGGGCAATGCCGACAAACCACGCAGCCACGACGAGCTCAAAGTCCCGGAGGCGCGGCGAGTGGTTGCCGTCCACGACCAGCCGGTCCAGCGCCGGCACGTGCGGCACAGGGTAGCCGCGTCGCGCGTTCAGGTGCACGGCGGCGCGGAGCACCGACGTGACGGCTCCGCTGCACCATTCGACTTCGTCCAGGTCCCCTCGCGCGTCGTACCAAGCCGTGATGGCTGGCCAGGGCGTGCGGCTGGCGCGCACCGCCGCATCGACCTCCGCCGCGTGCGGATCGCGGGGCTGCTGAGCGGCCCGTCGGGCAGCGCGTTGCGCTGCCGCTTGCTGACGCTCGGCCTCGAGCTTAGCGACGCGGGCCACGCGCCGAGCCCGGCTCTGGGCGAGCCCGTCCGGGTATTTGAGAGCGACGCCGTCAAAAGGGCCCAGGGCAGGCCGCGGGGTCACCATGAGCCGCCCGCACTCTGCCCGTGCCGCGTCCCACGCGACGCGCGCGTCGCGCAGCGGTAGAGCGTTGCCCTCCGCCGGCTCGCGCCGAGCGTACGCGCTAAACAGCCCGAGCGGGCAGCACCCGGCCAGCGGCACCCACACGCGTGACCCGGCGGCGTCGCCCATGACGCACAGGCGGTCGAGCGCGCTGGGCACGCGCGCGCGCAGGGCTCGGTACGGCACCGAGCGGTCCGTGGCCACGCACAAGAACAGCCAGTCGTCCAGGCAGTCGCTGTTGCAATCGTAGAGAAGGTACAAGGCTGGACGGGACGGGGTGGCGCGGAGCTCGGGCGGATGGACCCCTGCGGTTGCTGCCACCAGGAGGGGCACGGCAAAGGGCAGCGGGCCGTCCCAGTAGCCGGCCTCCAAGCCGTAGCGGGGTCGAACCTCGAGGCGCAGGATTGTGGGGGCGTCGGCGTGGTGCGCCATGCGGCTGGCCAGAGCTGGGTTCGAGGCTGACGGCAGGGTGAGCTGAAACCGACGAACGACGGGCAGCTGCTGCACGCGGCAAGCTGGACGGGCAAATCGCAGCGCAGTGGCTCGACAAACAAAGTGACGTGGGTGCACGGGTCGAATTTGAGGTTTCACGACGGCGCTTGCCGGAAATGACGCCGGGCCGAGGACCAGCGGTCCAGCTTACAAGTAGTCGCGGTTGATGGACATGATGTCTGCCGAGAAGCTTGCCAAGCCGGTCGCGGTGCGGCGCTGCTCGTCTTCCTCTCGCAAGGCGCGCGCCTCGAGCGAAGCCTCGAGGCAAGGGTGGTTGGGATCAATCTCCAGCCCGTGGTTGATGATGTTGTCGCAGTTGACGACGGCCTGGGGCTGCTGGATCCCGTAGTACTCGGCCATGAGGTCGGCGGTCATGCCCAGCTTGGCGCCGCGGTTGCGTGCCTTGCGGCGGGACCCGGAGAGGGTGCTGAACGACACCCGGTTGCGGTTGGGGTCGGCCAGGATCGAGCTTCGAAAGTTGCCCATCTGGTCGTTCAGCGTGGGCGCGCCGCCGGGAAAGGACGCGCCCCCGACCTCGCCCTCGCCCGGCACCCCGGCCGCGGACGGCCACATCTTGGGGTCGAGGCCAGTGGGCGCGTCCGAGAACGGCTGCAGGCTCAGGGGGCTGGCGGCGGACGTCAGCATGGCCGACGCGGGGTTGACGCCTTGGCTTCCCGAGCTGAACATGACGCCCTCCTTGTGGGCGCCGAGCCGCAAGCCGGCTTGGCGAGCGGTGCTGCTTGCTGCCCCGACCGTCGCTCCGCTCCCGTACGCGTGCTGCGCCGGCACCAGCCCGCTCGTGTCGCGGATGCTGTCAGTCACGGGGGGCCGGTGGACCTCGGACGCGCGGGTCGGGGCGGAGAAGGACGACACTGGGGCGGCCATGTCCCGGCCTCGCACGCGGGTGGCGTCGCCGGCCGGCCGCGAGCTGCTGTTGGCCAAGCCCGGGATCACCTTTCCCCCTTTGAAACGGCTGCCGCCGTCGCCGGGACTCTTCTTCTTCTTCTTGTCGCTCTTGTTGTGGGTCTTGTAGACCAGATAGGCAATGACCGCGACCAGAATCACAATCAAGGCGATCACGCCCCCCGTCTTGTTGCTCGACGACGTCATGATTTGGACTTGCGAGAGTCGAGCAAGGCTTTGGCCATGGTACGTGCGCGCTTGTATTTTTGGACGGCTTCCGCCGGCTGGCAGCCAGCAAAACGCGTGGCCGTCCCGACAGGCCTGCGGCCGCCGCTTTCGCCGGAGACGACGTCCGACGGCAGAGCCTCGCGCTGCGAGGCCGGCCCGGACTGGAAGAGGCTTGTCGGTTCAACGTTTCAATTGCAAGTGCAAGCCACTCAGTCAGTCACGCTCTTGCTCCCGGTCACCCTTTCGCTTGGTGGCCTTTCTGGCCTCGACCTTCAAAAGTCGTGGAGGCTCGGGTCGGTGTTGAGAGCCCCAACGCGGGCGGAAGCGTCGGCCTGGCGGGCCGTGACCGAGCCCCGCTGGTACTCGGTGGCTTGGTGCTCGAAGAAGTTGGTCTTCATGTCCAAGGCCTGCTTTTTCATAAACGCCAGGTTGCAGCGCGGCACCTCGGGGTAGGGCATGGGCAGGTGCAGCTCGCTCAGGTGCTCCACCATAAAGTTGGCGTTCCACTTGACGTAGTTCTTGAGGTCGGTGGGGGACAGCCCAAGGATCGGCTCGGGCAGGGCGTAGTCGATGAACATGCATTCCAGCTCGACCGCCCCGCGAACGATGCACAAAAAGTGCTCGGGCGTCAGCTTGTGCTTGACCTTGGTGTAGTGGACCAGCGCGTTGAGCGCGTGAATGTACTCGTCCCCTGCAATCATGGCGTTGGCGTCCGTCAGGCCCGGCATGAGGTTGCGCTCGCGCAGGTTGTACACGACGGCAAAGCTGCTGCTGAACGAGATGCCCTCCACGCACATCATGGCCACCAGCAGCTCGGCCAGCGACACGTGCTCGTGGTCGCGAATGAAGGCCATGGCCCATAGCGCCTTCATGCAGATGTACGAGTTGTTGGCGGCCGACTCAAAGAGCTCTTGGCGCTCGCCCGCGTCCGCGACGATCGCCATGATGAGCAGGCCGTACTGCTGCATGTGCACGGCCTCGTTGCCGCCCTGCAGCGCGATGAACATCTTGCTCTCCGGCGGCTTGAGCATCTCGCACAGGCGAGTCACGAGGTTCTCGATGACCACGCCGTCCGAGATGACGAAGAACCCCAGCACCGCCAGCAGGTTCTTGGCCATGCCCGGGTTGGTCTGGCGCAGCTTTTCAAAGTCGCGACGGTCCTGCATCAGCCGCACCTCTCCCACCGTCCAAAACTTGTTGGCCAGCTTGTTGAAGAGCGCGTAGACGTCGGGGTGCGTCAGCGACCCGTCACCTTGGAAGAGGCTAAGCCGGTTGATGTCGTCTTGCATCAGCGGCTCGAGCGCCTCGTCCTTGGCTCGCGCGCTGGCGTGGCCCTGCAGGTCAACCTGGTCGCGGTGGGTTTGTAGCTCGGTCACAAAGCGCTGGTAAAACTCGCGAAACTGCTCGTTCTCGAGGCACAGCTGGTACATGGCCGGATGAACGCCTTCGACGCACGGCATCCCTAGGCGCTCCAGCCACGTCGGCTGGGCAGGGTCGGCGCCGCCGGGTGCGGTTGGCGCTGTGCCGGCCTCGGTTGCCACGGGCTCAGTCGCCATGGGCTCGGCGGGTGGCTGGCCCCTGCTGTCGTCCGGGGGCGGCTGTTCGGCTGCGCCCTTGCGCCCGGCAGCCCGTGACGCCGCTGGCTTGGTGCGCTTTGCCGGAGGGCCCTTGGCCCCAGCCGTCTTGGCGGGACCGGGCGCAGTTGGTCCGACGGCCTTGCGCGACGCAACGGTTGTTCTCTTTCCAGCCATGACAAATCCTAATTGAGGTCTGCACTTGGACCACCCCTACCCCAGCTTGAAGAGGGAACGGGGAGTTGAGCGGACGTTCACGAAGGCAGCGAGGGGCACTGGGCGAGCACCGGGCCGCGGGAGCCGCCGTATGCCTGGTCAAGGCGCTGGGAGAGGCCAGGGGCAGGTGGCGAGAACCGGTGAGGGGAAGCGGGGGTGTGCAAGGGGCCGGTCCTGCCGGCCCTGAGGAGTGCGTCTGCCTCCCGGAAGAGGCCAGCGTGCCTGGGCTGATGCTTGGCGAGCCAGGGCAAGGTGCATTTCGCATCGTCAGCTCGCATCGACACCTCGGCTCAACCTCAGCGTCCTCGAACCCAGTCCTTCGCCTTGCGTCTCTGCCTCTTCCCTCCCTTCGCCATGCCTCGCACCCACACCATGAACCTGGTCCGCAATCGCAAGAGCGTGGTGCCCTTTGTGAGCTTTACCAACCCTGCGTTCAAGTCGGTCGGCCTCGTCAAGCCCTCGGCCGCTCGGGTGACCGTGCCCACCAAGCCCCGCCAGCCCAAGGCGACCCCAGCCACCCTGCACCCGATCCCTCAAGGCACGCGCCCAATGTGCCACATGCGCGACACCAACATTCGACTGACGGTCAACCGGGAGATTTCCACCTTTTACTGCATGCCGCTGGATCGCTTGCGCAAGCTGCCAGCGCGGGTCCGCGGCGTCTACGTCATCATTGCCTTGGACAGCAACCGCGCCCTCGGCTTTGCTCGGCAGTCCAGCTACCGCGCCGTGTACGTGGGCAAGTCCTCCACCGACGTCCGCCGCCGCGTGCACCACCATCGGGCGACCAAGCTCCGCTACCTGGACCCCGACCACCTGGCAGTCGTCGTGTACCCCTGCGACTCGCCGTCCGACGCTCTGCTGAAGCAGGTGGAGATGGAGGTCTACACCGAGTGCGGCGCTTGGCTCAACCTGAACGGGCTCGGCACCGGCAGCGACTCGCAATCGCTGCGAGAGCAAAAGCCAGCGGCCGCCGTCGCAGCGGCGGTCCGGACGACCCTCGGCAAGGGCCGGGCGCTGTCGTTCGCGGCCGGCAGCTCTGAAACCACGTTCGCCGCGCTGGTGGCCGGTCTCCCTGCGCTCTACAAGCACGTCGACCGCTGCGACAACCTGGCCCACTCCATCGGCGCCGTGCCGTCCGGCGAGCACGTGCTACGCAAGGCCTACGCCCAGGTGCTTGTGGACGTGGCGCTCCTCCGCGCCGACCTGCAGGCCAAGCTGCCCACGCAGGCTGCCGTGGACGCGGTCCTCGAGCCCTTGGAGCAGCGGCTGCTGTGCCGCGACCTGTACGCGGTGTACGCGCATTGCCAGCTGGGCAAAGGCGCCAGCCCCGGCTCGATCGACTCGCATTACGCGTCGGTTCTAGGGTTGGTGACTCAATTTGCCGCGTCACGCGACTACCGATCCCAACACGGGCTCATCGAGCGGGAGCACAAGCGCCAGACGGCCAAGCGGGCCGGCCAAGCGGTCCAGGCCGAGCCAGCTTACGAGGCCCGGGCCCCCTCTGTCAAGCGGGTCAAGAGCGGTGGCGGCCGCTCCGCCGGCGCGCCGAGCGGGATTGCGTCTCGCACCCGCAACGCCGCGCTGGCGCACTGAGCTCACGCAGAGCTACTGCCAGTCGTAGTCCGCGCCGTCGGCCAAGGCCGCCTGGTTGGGGGGAGCGTCATGCTCGCCGACAAAGCAAGCGTCGGGAGGGGGCTCGAGGTCGACGGCGTGCAGGGGGGTTCGGGGGCCCCCAGCCTCGTCTTGCTGCCAGCGCGCGTCGTCGCCGTCGTCAGCTTGGGCGTCTGGATCGGAAGGCCAGTCGCCGCCATCGGGGCTGTCGAGGTCGCCCTGGCCTGGCGCCCCGTCATCGTACTGCTGCGCGTCGCGGTGGGGATGGTATTCGCCGGGATAACCGTCGCTGTGGTCGACCTCGTGGTCGGGGTCGCGGCCGGGGTCGTGGTCATGGTCGGGGTTGTGGTCGTGGTCGTGGTCGGGGTTGTGAGTGTTGTCGTTGGCGTCGTCGGCGTCGTCGGCGTGGTCTCGAAATTCAACCTCCACCACATGAGCTCCTGTTCGAGGATCGATGTACTCCTTGACACGGTTGACGGGCTCAACGCAGACGACCTCTGCCTCTCGGGCGCGAGCGCGAGACTCGAGGCCTTGGTTCAGGACTTCGCTTGCCGCGCGGATCTTGTCCTGCCACGTCTGCTCCGTCTCCTTGGCCTTCCACTGCTGAAACTCTTGAACAATGTCATCGCGCGCCTTGGCCAGCGCCTCGCGCATGTGCTTTGTGCGAACCCGCCCCTTGACCGCCTTGGGCACGGGAACGTCAAAGTGGGTAAGGGCCGCCGTCAGGTCGCCCTCCTTCATCTTCATGAGCAGCGGGTTGGAGAGCTGAGCCACGTAGTGTACGCAGGGCCCGGCCTTCAGCTGGAGGCTTGGGGGGGCCTCGGCGTCCGGCTCGCTCTCGTCCTCGCTGGCGCTGCCGTCGCTGGGCTCGCTGGCCTCCTCCGCCTCGGGCGCGTCATCTGCGGCACGAGCGGCGGCTGGGCGCGTCGAGCGTTTGGGCTTTGTCGGGTTCGTCGGCTCTTGCGGCCGAGCCGGGGCCTTGACCTTCAGGGTCGACTCGAGCATGGGTGGCAGGTCGGCGTCGCAGTTGGCCACCGCTCGGCTCATCATCTCTGCCACCACCGGCGGCTCGATCAAAGGGCCGGCGTGAGGACGTGCCTTTCGCGTGGAGCGCGACGCCTGCTGCCGCTCGGCCCGCTTCTTGGACTTGACCACCTTGGGCTCGAGGTACGTGGGCAGCGCCAGCAGGTCTTGGTTATGGTCGCACATCATGGTCAGGTGCTCCAGGATCTGCTCAATCTTCATGCCGACGCTGCCGTAGAGGTACTTGAGGTTGTCAAGCTCGCGCTGCAGGCGCTCGGTGGTCTCGCGCACCGACACAATGTCCGTGTTGACTTGGCGGCTGAGCGTGACGCCCAGCTTGTCGCGCAGTTGGTCGTGCACGACGCGCATGCCTCGAGACAGCTCGGCCAGAGGGTTGGGGGCTGGCGCGGGTGCCACAGGCTTCGGCCGCGGCGGTGGACGCGGCTGGTTGCGCTCCAAGGCTGCGCGCGCGACTGATTCAAACGGGTCCTCAGGCGAGCCGCCTCGCCGGGCCGGGTGTCGATCAGCTCTGACGTGCTGTTCCGGAGGCGGCCGAGAAAACCGTTCGGCGGGCGGCCCGGGCCGTGACGAGGCCTGCGAGCGGGATCGGGCCCGAGGACCAGGGCCACGGGCCTGAGGCGGTCTGGGGTCTTCGCAGAAGCGGGCCTGGTCACGGGCCCAAGGGTCTTCCGCGTTGACCGCCGTGGGTCGTCGCCGGCCGAGGGCCGACTGGGCTTGAATAGGAACGCTTGGCATGCTCGGATTGAGCTGGTGCGGGGGATTGTCAAAAATTCAACCTCGGGGGCCGCCCCAGACGCGGCCCCTGGACGCCGGGCTTGGGTCCCCGGCGCCCGGCGCTGTCCGCGGGCTCGGACCCCTCTCGCAACCCCCCTCTCGTCCCGGCCGGCCGGCCTGTCATTCAAAGGCCGACCCCGACGCCGAGCCAAGCGCTGGGCGGCAGCGGGCTGGACGTACTTTTCAGAGCACTCGAGAGCGAAAGCAACGCGTGGCATGAGTGCCGCCGCTCGCTTCTCGCCCCTCCTGGCCAACGCGGCTCGCGGACCAGGCTTTGTGCTGACCCCGCGGGGCGTCCGCTTGTACGCCTGGACCCGCTTCCCGCAGGGCCGCGTTGACGGCTTGCTCTTTGTCTGGCACGGCTTTGGTGCCCACTGCAGCCGTCCGCCTCTGGTGGCGCTGGCGGATCGCCTGGTCGCCATGGGCGTTGGCATGGTGACGTGTGACTTTCACGGCCACGGGCGCAGCGGTGGGGAGCGCGGCACGATTGTGGCCGCGTCCGACCTCGTCGAGGACGCCTGGAGCGTCCTCGAGGCCGTGTACTCGCCTCGAACGGGGCAGGCCGGAGGGCTGGGCCTTGAGGCCCAGCAGGTTGGCGCTCTACCCTTTGCGATGCTGGGCCACTCCATGGGAGGCGCGGTGGCTGCTCGGGTCGTGGCCGCGCTCGAAGCGCGGAACCCGCCCTGGGCTGCCCTGTTCCGAGGCACGGTGCTCATCGCTCCCATGTTTGACATCCCGACGCCCCCTCCGCCTGTCCTGTGGTTCGCCCGTCAGTGCGTGGCGCGGGTCATCCCCACCTTCGCCCCGCCACGCAGCGCAGCGCGGCTCTTCTCGACCGACCCTCGGCTGTGGACCTGCGACACCTACAGGCTGTACGTTCAGGCCGACGCCTTTCCTTGCAACCCGCAAGGCCTGAGCTGGGAAACGCTTCCACCGCTCAGGACGGCAACCGTGCTGCTAGACCTGTCGCAAGCAGCGGTGCGGGCCGACGCTCTGAGGTGCCCCGTCTTGGCGCTGCACGATCCCGACGACAACTGCTGCCGCGTCGCTGGCACGCGGCGCTTTCTCGAGGCTTGCCAGACCCCCCAGGTCGACAAGCACCTCGTGGAGGTTTGCGGTGGGCTCCACGACCCCCTCGTCAACGAGTTTGACCGCGTCGTGGGCTCGATCGTGCTCTTTCTCGCCGCGTACGGCGTGTCCAAGACCCCGTTTGCGAGGCCGGCTCAGGGCCCGACGGTTGCGGCTGTCCGTTCTTTGCAGAGCGCTCAGGGCAACCCCTACCCACCATAGCGGCAATACAAGTCGTCGCCCTCCTGCTCCAAAGCCCCCGACCCTGGGCACGGTTGGGCGTGCAAGGGCGTGGTCTGCGACAGCAGGGCCAAGGACGGCACAAGGCATGTCCCGCGATCAAGACTTGGATAGAGGCTGGCTTGGAGCCTCGCCAACTTTGAAGAACATGCATGGCGGGAGTGAGCCGCCAGTACCCGAGAATTCGAACACCTGAAAAGGAGTCGCCTCTGGAGCGTCGCCAATCTTGAAGAACATGCACGGCGGGAGTAAGTCGCCAGAGCCCGAGGATTCAAACCTGGAAGGGAGTGGGTTCGGGAGCCTCGCCGATCTTGAAGAACATGCACGGCGGGAGTAAGTCGCCAGAGCCCGAGGATTCAAACCTGGAAGGGAGTGGGTTCGGGAGCCTCGCCGATCTTGAAGAACATGCACGACGGGAGTGAGGCGGCTGGGGTCGGCGACTAAATTAAATGAACCGCTTCTGACACAGAAACCCGCAGCACATCAACATGGCCAACGCCTTGGCCCCAATGTTCCCGATGGTTCAAGACGACATGCGCGTGGCATATACGCGCTTTGCCACCCCCGATGCCTACGCCGCTCGCCTGTTGCGCGTCATCCATCGTGGCCCCTCGCCCCCCGACCTTGGCATACACCACAATGTGGCCGTGCATGGCAACATTGAGAGCCTGGGCCCCGACCACCACCTGGGCTTTCTGTTGCGGTGCATCCCTTGGGTGTCCGACGCGGTCGTGAATGTGAACGTGTTGATCAACAACGGCCCGTATGTGCCTGGGGGCGGCATCCCGCCTCCTCTTGTGCACGATCGCGACTTTCGAGACGCTGTGGCTGACCGGTTGGCCAACGCCGGGTTTCCGATTGCCGACGTGCCTCAGCTCACGAGCGTCCTGCTGACGGTGCAAAGGCCATCAGGCGGGCATGACCCCCTGCAAGGGACCGGGCTTCTTGCGACGTACCTGCCCGTCTGCCAACGCCTCTGGATCAACGCCAACGACGTTGCCTGTGCCAACCTGGCCGCGGGCCCCATGCCGACCCTGCGAGCCTTGCACGTGAGGAACGCGGTTGGTGGCCATGCCCTGTGGTGGCTGGGCGGGGGTGGCAAGAGCGTGGCGGACGCGATCCTGGCCAACCCGCAGGTGCAAACCCTGACCTTGTCTCGGGAGTTGGCCACCGGGTTGGCGACCTTGCTTGTGGGACTCAAGGTGTTGGTGGAGGGGGGGCTGAGGTATCCCAACAGCGAGGGGTCGACGTCGCTCGTCACGCTGAGCGACCCATCCTTGCCCTGGCACCATCATTGGGTGGAGACGCAACCTGGGTCGAGCGAAGACGACCTGTCCCTGCGTGAGGCCCTGGAAGCCCTCGGCGTGCCTCACTACACGAGTCCTGCCTTGGAGGCAGGGCGCCGCCCTGACCCTTACTGGAGCCGCGTGCTGAAGCCCCGAGGGTTTAGCCAAGTACTGCCTGGCGCCATGACGGACCTCGTGCACGATGAGCTCGTGGCAAGCCGAAGCTACGACGGGCTGGAAGACACGGTCAACTTGACAGTGTTGCTCGAGCTGTTGGGGGCCGAGGGGTCGGCCGAGGTCCACGGGCGGCTGCTGCGGTGGTTGGTGACGATGGGGCCCCGAAGCCTGGGCTACAGGCCGGAGTGAGCGGGACGCCAGGGCTAACCTTGAATTGCCACCTTGGTACAATTGGGTACTTCATTCGCATGCATGTCCAAGCACAACTGTGGTCGTTGAGCCTTTTTTTTTTGGAGCGAACGGGCCCTGTCAGGCAATCATGGCCGTGGACCCAAGGAATGCCCTCTCCTCTGTTGCCAAACTGCTCGACCGCAGGCTAGTCAACCGACACCCACGTTCCATTCCACCTGAGCCATGAGCGTCAGCACGTCGGCTGGCGAAGGGCCAGTCCGCAGGTGGTCTGGGTTCAAGCATGCGTGCAAGCCGTCCAGAGCCACAAGGCTGGCTCCGCGCCCGGCCAGCGCCAGCGCCGACCCACACGGGTGAGACACCAGCATGGGTCGCGAGAGGCCGGTCATCATCTCTTTCATCAGGGCTCGCGCCAGACCATGGCCTTCGCCAGCGTAGCCATCGCCTTGCAAGGCCCGGAACAGCAGAGCCGCGCAGTTGACGAGCAGGCGCGTCCCTTGAAACACAAAGCTGACGTGCCGAGGCCACTGCCCTTGCCGGAACGCTTCCATGGTCGGTGCGTTTGGCGCGCACACGACGTCGGGGTGCGACCTCGCCTGAAACAGAACGCTGACGACCGCGCCGCCAAAGCGGCAGTGATTGACAGACCAGGCCCCCTCGGGGTCGGTGAGCTGGTGCAGGGCGGTCGATACGGCCTGAAGCAGTAGGACGACGGCGGAGCGCAGGCCGCGCGGGGCTCCTTCGCGAGGCGGGCTGGCCCACAGCTCGTTGTCCGGCGTTTGCGTGACGACCAGCAGGACGGCGGCGGGATCAATGGCCTGCACGTGCCCCGAGCCGCCCGTGCCGTTGCCCAGCGGGCCTGTAAAGTAGGGGGCGCTCCCCGCCCAGGCCGCGCTGCCGTCCAAAGGCATCTGCACCGCCAGCGCTGCGAAGATGGCCTCGGCCCGCTCGAGGCAGCCCGGGTACAGGGCCGTGAGCGCTGCGCCGACGCTGCGGTCAACAACCAGCCCGGCGGTTGAGGCTGCCGAAGCCGAGCCAGGCTGACTCCAGAACCTCAGCAAGGCCCGAGCAGGGCCCGTTAGGATGCTTTGGCTCTGCAGCGCGCGCCTGGCGGTCTCAGCGGCCGGCGACATGCCGCGCAAAAGCGCCGCGAGCCGCGGGTGAACCGAGGCTGGATGGTCCAGGCCCCCGCGGCGCTCCTCGGCCGCCGGCGCGCTCGGCGCTGGCGCGCTTGGCGGGCTGGGCCAGTCCCAGTCCCACAAGCTGTCAAGGTGGTCAAAGTACTGCGGGAAGGGAGGGTCCACCGCGACGGCAGGGACAGCGTCGTGCACCAGCTGGTTCCGGTAGTGTTCGCCATAGTCCACCAGCACGGCCGCGCCGTTTACCAGGGGGACCCGGGCTTCCATGGCCACCGTCGGCCGGCGCGAACCGCTGTGGTTCACCAGCTCGCAGTTGGCTGCCGGGGCCGTGTTGGCGTAGGCCATGAGGCATCGCTTCCCGAGAGCGTCCAGCACAAAGCCGTCGTCGTCACAGGAAAACGCGTAAGGCCCCACCACGTCGCCCTTCCCGTAGCGCTGGTGAAGCGCGGCGCAGGAAATGCGCTCCATGTCGTCAACGGTCCGCGCTCCCACCTGGCGGCTGGCGACGAGAAACGCGCTGCCTGGCTCGTGCACCACCGCGCCGGCTGCAAGCCGAACGTCCACCGCAAACAGACCCAGCGCAAACCGGTTGCCCAGCGCTTGCACGTCCGGCAGCACCCCGAGAAGGGCCAAGCAGTGCGCTGGGCAGTAGGGCCGGCAGACGACCAAGTTGCCGCATGGCACTGTGGTGAGCCCGTCGGCGGAGGGCACGGTGGCCACGCAAGGCTCTGGCACCAGCTCGTAGCGACGACCGTTCACGATGGCTTCCTGCCGGCGATGGAACACTCGCTCTTCCACACTGCGCCCCCGCTCGTCAAAGAGGGGCGGCAGGCGCGGGGCCGTGCCGTGGCACCAGTGGTGCTTGGCGCAGAGCAAGCTGTGAGCCAGGCGAAGCTCGGAACAGGCTTGGTCGTCGGGATTGATGGCGGTGCACTGCTTGGTCTTGTGCGGAAGACATTCTGCCCGTTCCTCGACGGCGGTCCTGCCTCGGCGGCAGAGGGCGGCAGCGCTCATGGTCTCTGTCAGCGAAGGGCATTGCGCCTAACTCCAGCGCATGGCCAGCGGGTCAGCCCGTGGCTGAGGACGCAAGGGTAGCAACAGGGGTGCAAAAGGCGCGGCGAGGAAAAATGCCCCTGTTGCAACCTGCGAACGACACTTGGGTGGGCCACGTCACTTGTACCGGCTGCGGACACCGCGCAACCGGCATGCGGTCGGGGATTGCGCTGCAAGTCAGCATTCGCTGGCCGCGAGTCCCGTGGGTGGCGCTTGACTTTGAGGTGACAGACATCAACCTGCGAGGGCGCGTGCTTCAGTACGCCATCTGTGGCGTCGGCGACGACGGGTCTGTCCTCGAAGCTCACGGGCTGGTGGACGCCCAAACGCCGACCGGCCGGGATCCTGCCAGGATCCCGGGCGTCGACCTTACGGCCCTGGCGCAAGCCAGGCCGTTTTGCGAGCACGCTGACGACATTGCTCGGCTTCTCACCGGGGCGGTGGTCGTCATGCACAACGCGCCGTTTGACTGGCGGGTCTTGAAACGCGAGTTTGAGCGGGTCGGGGCGACCCTGCCTCGGCCACGGGCCTTGGTGTGCACGCTGTGGCTCTCTAAGCATGGTCTGCGGCTGCCCATTCCTCGTCACCGGCTGTGCGACGTGTGCGCCTTCCTGGAGTACAGCCCTGGGGTTCCCTTTCACAACGCCGTGCACGACGCTTGGGCGACGCTGTGGGTTGCGCTTGCCGTTTGGCAGCGGTGGCCCACGGCCTGCGCTCGACTCATGCCCGGCACTCGCGGCCTCATGGCCAACCGGTCACCGCACTTTGTCCCGCTGGCGCTCCGCCGGCTGCGCCTCACGCTGCCAGACTTCTTTGACGCCCACTGGGGAACGGCTACAGAGCGCGCGGAGCGCGCGGAGCGCTCCTCGCCCTGAGTGAGCCATGTGGCGCACGGGCAGCGGCAGAGTCGCCCCCTTTTGAGAGCAAGGGGAGAAGGGGACCGGAGTTGGCTCCCGGGGGGGAAAAAGGGTCTCGTGCGCGGCGCGCCGGCTTGGGGGCCGGGCCGGACCGGCAAGGCGACATTTCCCCGAATCGCGGTCTCGCTCGGCGGTGTCAAGCCATGTCGTCGCCTCCGCCCGAAAGCAGCCAAGCAACGCCTGTCGGTGCCGATGTCGGCCCGGCGTCTCCTACCTCGAAGCGATGGTGCGCCGAAGGGTCGGACCGTCCCCGGCGGGCGCGGCGGCCGGTGGTGCGCTACACGCATCCCGACGAGTACGACGTGCTGAAGAGCTTTGACATGCTGCCGACCGAGGAGGAGGTCGCCCTCCTTCAGCAAGAGATGCTGGAAGACAATGCTTCGGATGGGGAGAGCGAAGTGTCGGAGTGGGTTCCCGAAGACGGGACCGAGAACAGCAACGCTTCCGAGCCCCTGGAATTCGCCGAGGGCCTGATGGACCCGTCGCGAGAGGCGGGGGGCGCAAACCCGGACGAAGACACGGGTGAATATACGGTTGAGGAGGAGTCGGAGGACGAGCCCGACGACAGCTGCTACGGAGCAAGCGAAGACGAGCTGTCCGACAGCCCGTCGGTCGACCCGTACATGGACGACTTGACGGGCGACGCCCAAGAAGCGACAAGCTCGGAAACGACCGGGGGGGATGAGGCAGCCGACCCGGCGCCGCCGCCAGGCGCTGCCTTGAACCTCGAATCCGCCGTGCCCGCCGTCGTGCCCGCCACCGTGCCCGCTGCGGCCCCGGCGGCGGCCCCGGCGGCGGTCCCCGACCTTGCAGGCCTCGGTCGTCAGCCCGACACTTAGAGAAAGCACCGCCTGCGTGACGATGTCAGGCGACAAGGCTGCTTTCAATTAATTCCCGCCGCTGCAATCAGAGCGCTTCGAAAGCAACGGCCATCCAAGGACCGCGTCATATCGTTGACGTCAGAAGGCTTGCGAGCTGGCCTGTCCCCTTGACCGTGCGGTGCTTGCGGGAGTTCCACAGCTCGTGCTCGTTCACGATTGAAGGAAACGGCTGGTCGCTAATGTTCCGAGGGTCACCCGCGTCGCCTTGCTCCATAATCATGTAAGGGTCGGGACGGAGGTTGTTGGCAATGCGGCGCTCCTGGCTGCGCCGGCTCTGCTCGTAAGCTTGCTTGTCGTCCTCGGTCCAGTGCTCGACCCCGCCCCACTCCGTCTCACGGCGCATCGTGCGGTGCAGCGCCGCGTCGCGCTGCTGCTGCGCCAAGTAATCGTTGGGGTGCTCGGGAAACCACTGCTCGCGCACGTCGACGTCTATCGAGCTCTGCTCAAACGCATCGTCAGCGAGCACGTGAGTGGAAACAGTGTTGACGGGCACGATGGGGTGGGGCCAGGCCCCGGGCTCGGGCGGCTCGATGCTGGGGTCCTCAGGCAGCGTCTCACTCGCGTTGCCAGGTGCAGGCGGGGCCGCGTCAGCGTGGCCTACCCCCCAAGGCGCGCAGGACCGGCCGCTGCGGTCCCACTGCGCCAGGCCATGGATGAGGACAACGGCAAGCGCCAGGGTCAAAGTGAGGATCGGGTAAGCGATCAGCAGCGCCACAGCCGCAAGCACGGCTGCTAGCAGCGCCGATTGGCCTGGGGTCATTTTTGAAGGGGTCCCTGCCCGCTTAATTCTTGCGGTGTGGGGTAGGTCGTCGGCGAGAAGCGACCCCGCCTCGCCCGCACAGAGCACGGACTCGTCGCTGGTCGGGTGGCGCAGCGCGCGCTCAACGACGCGCTCGTGGCTCGCGTCAACGCCCGCCTCGGGGCCGCGGCCGCGGCCCCCTTCCCAGCGGCAAGCGCGGGCCCTCGCGCCCCCGTTCCTCGACTGCCCCAGCCCCGTGCTGCAGCCCGCCGCGCGACGGCCCCCGTTGTTCGCCGCGGTCGTCCCCCCGCGCGGCCACCAGGCCGCGGCTCGGCGCCCGCCGCGCTACGGCAGAGCGCTGCCTCAACAGCTTCCGGGCCGTCCCGGCCAACCCAGCAGAGAGCCCGAGCCCCTCCCACGGTGTTGACCGTCTTGTCGCACCAGCAGATGCGTGAGCGCCTGGCCGCTTGGGCAGCGGCTCGTCTCGGCCGCTCCGGGCCGGCCACCAAGCCAGACGTCAAGCTTCCCTTGGCGACCGATCCGTGGCGCAGCTGGGTCGCGGCCCTGGCGGCCGAAACCGTCCGACGCCTGCGGCGTTCAGCGCACGACGCGCTGGCGTTTGCGGACTTTGAGGAGACGCGCTTGCTGGTGCTGAGCGGGCCCGACACGTTGGAGCGGCAGGACGTGGTGCGGCGCTTGTGGCCCAAGCATCGCGTTGCGTTTGTCAGCTGCGTCGCCGGGGGAGATCTGTCCCGAGAGTTGAGCCTCGTGATGCACGCTTCCGAGAGCGGGGCGGCGGCCGTGCTTGGCCGCCGCCGGGCCACGGCCCGACCGCTGCTGGTCGCCATCGAGTCGGCAGACGTCCTCGCCCACCTGACCACCGCGGAGGACGCTGCTGCGAACGGCCCGCTGGCGCGCATCGCTCGCTACCTCAACCAGGCCCAACGCCCGCCCACCGTTCTCCTGCTGGACGACGCGTACGCCAGCGACCGGGAGGCGCGGCGCTTGCGGCGCGAGGTGCACCGGCTAACGCTTGCTGGCCCGCATCGTCTGGGACGCCCGCCGTACACGCCGCGCCACTCTGGGGTGGTGGCCCTGCCCGCCATCGAGCCGCGGTGGTTCCACAACAGCTTTGCGCGGTCAACGGTCGGAGAGCAAGTACGGGCGGCAGCCCACGCCGGTTGGAGCTGCGCGCGGCAAGCGCTGGCCTCGCAACACCGGCAGGCGCAGGTGGCGCTGCGGCGCGAGGAAGCGCGAGGAGCGCGGCCGTCCAGCAGCAGGGCGCTGGTTCTTCGCGTTCAAGCCCTCCAAGGGCAGCTGAAGAGCGCGAGCGCGCAATCGTGCACTCGCGGCATGCTCGCGTCGTTGCTGGACGGCAGCCGATCCAACAGCCGCACCGTGCAAGCCCGGGCCGCGGTGTACGGCCTGGAAGGGCCAGGCCCGGTGGTGCCGGTGCCCTACGCCTTTGGCGCCGTGAGCGAGGGGCAAGCGACGGTGGACGACCGCGCGGTTGGCACGTACGTGCACGGCCCGCGGGGCCCAGCGTACGGGGCCGAGGCGTTGGCCACCTACGTGGCGGCCACCGCCGCGACGGTGGCCGGCATGGCCGCGAGCAAGGTCTCGGGCCACGGCGCGGTCGGGCTGGTTGAGCTCGGGCCCGTGTCGGGCGGCACAGGCCGGTCAGCAACTGACAGCGTGCAGACCCGCACGGCCTGCTCGGCGGCCGTGGCCAGGCAGTCGAAGCAGCTGTACGCGCTGGCCGCGGCCGTCCCGCTGTCGGGACCGGGGCTGCTCGCCGCCGCTCGAACCGCAGGGTACACGGCCGCGGACCTCGAGGCGGTGCAGCTGGCGTGCCCGTGGACCGGCACGTGGTTGGTGGACGCGGTCGTCGCCAGCACGCTCGGACGACGCCCTGCGCAGGCGCCTCGCAGTTCGCGGCCGGCGTCGCCAGCCCGGCCCGCCTGCGCACCCGTCGACGACGCGGCGGACGCGGAAGTCGTCAAGCGGCTGACGACGGCGGTCCGGCGCTTATGCAGGGCTCGGGAGCTGTCGCCGGCGCTGCTGGCGCACCGCACGGCGCTGGCGGACCGCACAGCGCTGGCGACGCAGGCGCGCGTGATGGACGAGCTCTCGCAGCTCGACGTGATGGCCAACCTCGACTATGGGCAGAGCGGCCCAACGACGCGGGCGATCCACGAGGACATTGCGTACCACGCTGTGGGCCTGGTGGCCCAGACGGCCGTGGTCGGCGACGCTCGCAAGACGATGGTGGCCCCGGAGGTGCGAACACAGGCGTTTTGGGCCTACCGCAAGGCGTTGGCGGCGTCGCGGGTGTCGGCCAGGACCGTGTACGAGCCGCTGCGGCAGGCCAGCGAGCGCGCCGGCCCGCCGGGTCCGTGCCGGCCCGAGCCTTTGGACCGAGTACATCAGCCGGCGCTGGCGGATGCGGCGGCGTTGCACGGGCCGTACGCGCAGTGGCCGTTCACGCGGCAGCCCGTGCCGCCCGCTTTGACGCTGGGGGGCGTCTGGGCCGGGCTGGCGGCCACCGCGAGCTTGCCCGTTCGCGGCGCCCCCGCCTTGTGGTGGCTGTACGTGGCGCACGCCGTGCTTGACGTTCCGCTCTCTGCTCTGCCGCAGCTGCCAGCCGCGGCAGCCACCCCGACAGTGTGGGCGGCGTGCGCGCTGCCGAAGGGCCACAGCCTTGGCAGCGCGGCTGCTTGCCTTTCCCGATGGGCGGTGTTGCACGAGGAGCACGAGACCGCCTTGGCCGCAGCCCGCCACGCCGCCGCGGACGCCCATCGACGCGCTTCAGCGGCCGGCTTCCTCGGCGTGCAAGGGGCGTGCTGGCCGTGGTGCGGCGCCTTGCTTGCGCTGTGGCAAGCGTGGCCTGAGCGGGCCCGGTCGTGGACCCTGCTGTAGGCGGCGCAGGGCGGCGGCGGCGATGGAATAAATTGTGATCAATTGAATCCGTCCGAAACCCCTCGCCTGCGGCGCGCCCCACAGCATGCTTGTCCCCATCAGTCCTCAGGTTGACCTGAACGAAGTCCGCATTGTGCAGGCCGGAACGGAGCGCTGGTACTCGTACCGCGCGGACGTGAGCGGCAGCGACCAGGCCCCGTCCGTCATCGTGGTTGTGCTACCGCCAGGCTCGACCCCGGTGCCAGGCCAAGCGCCTGGGACGGACCTCGGGGCCCGGGATCCCGGGCTGGCCGCGACCGTGGTCGATCCCGCCACGTGCAAGATGACGTTTTGCCGAACGTTTGTGGCGCTGCAGTCTCTGCCCTGGCACACGTACCTGCTTGCGCCCGACCACACGCACCGGCTGGACGCTCTCAAGAGCACGGACGGCCGGTCGTTCGCGGTCATTGTCATGCTCGGCGCCGGGCCCCGCGCGGGCCGCGTCGGCGTCACTCTCCCGCCCGAGCTGCGCCACGACTCGTCCATGGCGGGCGAGCATCTGCCGCCACTCGAGGTCCGCGACCGCTTCATCTACAGCATGCTGCTGCCTCGGTCGCCTAGCAAGGTGCTGGTCTACACCGGCGAGCAGCGTTCCGTCAGCGGCTTTACGAGGGATCACATGCAGTTTGTCGACTTTCCGGGGGGCGGAGGCGACCTACGGGTGACCATGAGGTTGGTGCCGCCGGCCATCTTCCACGGCCACCAGGGCCACATCAACTTTGCGGTCGAGGTTCCGCCCGAGGCGCCGCCCACCATGTCCCTGCTCTACAGCCCTACCGCGGTTCCTGACCCCGTGCCCGACCCCCCCGCCCAGAGCATGGCGCCGCCCCCACCGCGGCGGCTGAGCTGGTGCGCATGGGCGCTTGTGCTGGCCGCCGTCCTGGCGCTAGCGCTGTTGGCCTGGAGGATGCACCGGGCGCAGGCGCTGTCGGGCACCGTTCCGGCCACGCCACGTTCGGGAATGTAACCTCGCCCTGTCCACAATTGCATGCGCTTCGCCGACCCTCCCCTTCACACGTTCGCGACGTGACGCTTGAACGGCACCGCCGGCGGACGGCGCGGGCCGCAGGGCACGTCAGTGGGCTGTGGCGTTGCGCCGCCGGTTGGAAGTGCGGGCACGTAACGTAAGTCTCACGTCATGCGGCTCGACACGCGATGGATCGACGTGCGGGCCGGGACGGTTCATTTACACGCCCTGCATCATGGCGACGGACGACTATCTCTCCATGACATCCTTCGACCTGCTTGCGACCACCAAGTAAGATTGCGGATGGCAGTCTAACGCCGCTGCGTGCCTTGGCTCACCGCTGCGCTGTCGCCAGGCCCTTTCAGGTGTTGTGCGAACCCCAGTGCCCGGGTTGCGGGGTCCATCATATGGCCAGCCCGCTGGACAGCACGCGGAGCCCGTCTGAAAACCTGGATCGGCTGCGCCTGGACGACCCTGTGCGGCGCCTGTGGGGCGCCTTTACGCTGCTGTTTAGCGAAGTCCCGACTCCGCCCCGGCGGCACTTTGCGCCGCACGCGCAAGACCGACGCATTCGCATGGGCCTGCAAAGCGTTTCCGGGTGCACCTTGCTCTCGCCTGAAGAGCACCCGCTGCTGGCCGAGCTCCGGCTTCCTCTAAGCCGCGCCATTGACCAAGCCTGCTTGTTCGTTGAGTCCTTTGGTCAGGAGGAAAGCAAGGCCCCTGTGAACCTGACGTTTCTGCTGGTGCCCAAGTTTGACGCCGTGAGCTGCGCCGCCGACGGGCGTCGGATGGTGGTGGCGCTGTCGATCCAGGCCTACGTTCGCCGACAAGCGTTTGCGTTGCCGTGCGACCAGCGCTGCAACGCGCTGCAGGCCGTGCTCGAATCGCCCTGGTTCTTTGACGCGCCTCGGTCGCCTCCCATCGGCTCGTGCGTTTCGTGGGGGGCAAGCCCGTGGCGCTTGTACGCGGCCATCAGCAGCGACGCGCCGCCGCGGCTGCCTTTGCGAGCCGCAGACCCTCACGGCCTCTTGCCGTACCAGCGCACGGTGCTCGACCGCTTACACCAAGGCGAGACGCAACCTCGGTGCAACGCGCTTCTCTCTCTGGTGCGCATGCACCACGGGGAAGCTCAGTCCGACAAGACGCCCGTCATGCATCTGCGAGTGGGCGCCGGCGTTGAGTACGGCACGCTGCCCGAGTGGCCCGGCGCGTTTGTATCAGCTCCTCACGGTTTTGGTAAGCGAACCCTTGTGGCGGCGCTGGTCGCCAAGGGGCTCGCCCATGCCCCCAGCACCCTCGTCGTGTGCCTGAACAAGATGGACGCGGCTCGCTGGGCCAGCATCGTAGCAAGCGCGGGCCTGACGCTGCACGCGGTCTGCGGGCTGGTCCCGCTGGTGGACGCGGCGGTGACGACTGTCTGCCAGCAAGATTTGTGCGACCGCTTCTACTCGGGCTCGACTGACATGCACGACAAAGCATGGGATCGCGTCGTCTTTAGCTACTCGGACACGATTCACTCGCAGCAGATGATGCCTGCCATGACGCGGCTTCAAGCCCGCTCCCGGTTGGCCGTGACGCGCAACCCGTTGCGAGGCGGGGTTCCCGGACTGCACCGCCAGCTGCTGCTCCTGGCCGGGGGAGCGACGCTTCCAGGGCTGGTGGAACAGACGCTGCGCGTCGTGGAGCGCATGCGCTGGCGGGACGGCAAGCTGGCGGACGTGGCCGGCATCGGCCCCCGCGCACCGCTTGTGCCGGGCGAGCTGCTGGCGGCTCTGGGGGGGCTGCTAGGCATGCACAGCCACGCCTCGATGCGCCCAGCGTGCGGCAAGGTTGTGTTTCGGGTCGTTGCCACCCAGGCTCCGCGTGCCTGGACCCTTGCGTACCAGCGCCTGCTCTGCGTGCTTCGCTTCCGGTGCGCGGCGGCGAGAAAGTGCGCGGCAATGACCAACCCAGGCGTTCAGCGTGCTGCGCGCGAATGGCTGGCGTCTGCGGCCAACCACCGTGCCGCGCTACGCAACATCTTGACGACGGGCGATCGCGACCTGCACCCGCCCGCCTTTCACCCAGGCCGCATGCCGATGGGCCCGGGCGAGCCCGCGCAGGCAGAGGAGGGCCTCGAGCCGGGCGACCGGTGCAGCGTGTGCCTGGACGACTACACGTACCCTGTGGAGACGCGCTGCCGCCATCGGTTCTGCCACAGCTGCATCGTCAGCGTCATGGCCATCTCCACCGCCTGCCCTCAGTGCCGGGAAACGCTTGCCGTGCGCGAGTTGGCCACCGTGCCAACCGGGAACGGAGCCCTCGCGAGCAAAAAAGGCAAGTCTCGCGACTGGGCCGATCCAACAGGCAAGCTGACGGTGGTGGCGAGCCACGTTGCCGCGTACCTGGCGACCGACCCGGCGTGTCGCGTCATCGTCCTGGGCAGCGCTCGGGCTGCGCTCCTGTCGCTTCGGCAGCTGCTGCTTGGGCTTTGTCTGCCGCCCACCAGCGTCGCCGAGGTGAGGGTCAGCTCGGAGAGCGGCTGGTCAGACCCGCCGGCGGCTCGCGTCGTGCTCGGGTACCACAGCAAGGTTGGCTTTCCTTTTGCAATGGCTGCGACCAAGCTCATCATGCTCGACCTTCCGAGCGACGCCGAGTCGGCCCAGTCGGCTCTGGGAGCCGCCTACCACCCGGGCAGCGGCGGCGCCGTGACGGTTGATTCTTACGTGATTGCCGGAACGATCGAGGAGACGCTGACCCAGCAAGTGGACGCTCCCGATGGCTTTGTGCATTCATGGGCAGACTGGTCCGCTGCGCTGCTCGAACCGCGTGCTGCTGACGACTCTGCGAACGAGGACGACGACGATGTTGAGGCTGAGGACGACGTCGAGGCCGAGGTCGAAGCGGAAGACCGGACGACCGAGGAGATGTAGTACAGTGCCAATGCACGTTTTGCGCGACTGCAATTGAGCATTAGGCATGGCCGTGAAGCAGCCCCCAGTTCAGACGCACGATGACAAACTCTGAGATTCGTCCAGCAAATCAATTCTAGGGCCCAGAGGAAGTCGCTCAGCTTGGAGCGCCGGTGCCAAACAAGTCGAGGGTCGCAGCCGCAGCAGCGCGAAGGCGGCTTGCCCAGTGAAGTGGAGCGGGTGTCGTGGTGGATCGACCGTCTCCTTTTGAACCCTAACACTGGGTGTCGGACCGCGGCTCGACTCGGACGCGCCGTCCACGACTTTCAGCGAAATGACCTCACTCCAAATCTTTGCTCGGCAGAGGTCGAAGTTGGGGCTTGTCGTTGGCCTGACTTTTTTTTTTCCCGAAGCAAAATGCAGCCTGGTCCTCCCCCGACCCCGACTGGCTCTTCCGCAGAAACAGGGCCCGCCGTTCATCGCGACTCTCACGCCCTGATCTTTGACAAGAGGCTGACGGCCGAGCTGCGAGTCATGAAAGCCAAACGAATCGGGGGCCTCCACGTCGAGCAGCTCAGCAGCGACACGTTATACTTTTCATTCGTGGCGAGCGACGGTCACCCGGTCACGGGGACCGTTGTCTTGCCCTGGCAGTACCCGTTCTGGCCACCCTTGATTCGACCAACGCGCCTTGCTCGAGGCGCCGTCGTGGATGCGACCGGGGCCCTGCAGGCAGAATGGCTGCACCCGAACACCTGGTTCGTGGGTCTGCCCGTGGCGGATTGCCTCGAGCGAGTGCGTGAGTCCTACGCCGAGCCCCACCGTGGGTTGGTAAACAACAAGCCGTGAGGGCCTCGGACCATCCTCCTGGCATCGCGTCGCGAGCTGTGCGTGGTTGCGCGGTGGGGCTCTGGGGCCAATCAGCTGTTTGTACAATTGAGGTTTGCTCTCTTCCCTTCTTGAGTCAGGCGACCAGGGACGCCTGCCTGGCGATTCCGAACCGTTCCAGTGACGTGCACGTGACGTTCGTGCCATGCTGGTACATGAAGCGCATCTCGACGTTGGCCACCGGCGTGTCGTCAGTGACAACCGTGTTGACGGCGACGGTGCAATAAACGCTTTCTGACCCAGGTCGGGTTCCAGAGTCCAGGATGACATGGCACCTTGGCCCATAGGCAACGGACGACGTCTGGAGGATAAAGCTTGCCGACCCGAGCACGTCGTACACGGTGGACCAATGAGGAAGACGCTCGAGACCCAAGGACGCATCGTCGAGTTGGTACGTGTTGCAGGAAAGCGGAGCATGCGCTTTATGGCCAGCCACCGCCACAGCTTCGGGGGACGAGAGCTCGCGGTACGGGTCAAGAGGGACGGGGGCAAGGCCCGGGCTGTGCTTCGTGACTTTGACGGCTACCGGCGCCCCTGTCCCGGTCAGGGTGTCGATGCAGTACCCGCTGTAGTCCAACCACGCCCCGGCAAAGCCCGGCAACGCGCTGATGTCGACGTACAGGTCCGTGATCGCATCATCCCATGGCAGTCCCAAGCACGCCCACCGCACGTAGCAGGACAGCGTGCTGATGCCGACCCAACCCAGGGTTGCCGCAACCTCGCTCACGAGGTTCATCATACCAACCAGTTCCTGAAACGGAAAGTCGAGAAATGAGTTATCGGGCGCTCCCCTGCCGCGCGCGTCCCCTCCCCAGTCTGTCGAGGCGGCGAGCAAGTCGACCTCGCGGCGGTGGTTCGACGGCGAGGGAGAGAGGTGCGCGGGCCCTCACGCCCGGTGCTGAGGCTGAACCGACGAACCACCAGCAGGACGGGGTATTTACGCGGCACGTCCGGGCATGGCGCTGCAAGCCGACGGCCGCCCTTGCGCCAGGCACGGAAAGAACCCTGTTGATCCTGGGCCCCCAACTGTGCTCCAAAGCAGAGGAGGGGCACCGGTCGGGCGCAGCTTCTTCGACGTCGCACCGGGAGGCGCAGCGTCTCTGCTTGCGCACGTTGCGCGCCTTCCCCTCGACCCGAGCCTGCAGGCGGCAGTACAGTTGCGCCTGGCCCGCCTTGGGTACGCCGCTGCGACCCAGGACCCCTTCGAGACCTTTCAAAGCTTGTTCGCGTGCTGCTCAGGACCCGCCCGCGTCGCGCTCGCGCTTTACCGGCCGTGGCAGGACCCAGCGTGTGAAGGCCACCGGTACTGCGCTCTTTTGGAATGGAAAGCCCTTGCGCATGCGTCGCGACGCTGGGCCGCGACGGCGGTCGCGGGGCAGGGGCCCGAGTGGGCGTCTTTTCTTGAACGCCTCGTGCTAGACATTGACCGAGAAGTGATTGACGCTGCTCGTCGGTTGTCCAAGGTTCTGGTGAAGGATCGCACCATGGTTACTGCAAGCGTCTATGGGGCCTCGAGGTAGTGCTCCGCCGTCGGATTGCCGAGCACGTGGCGCCGTCGGTCCTCACCGGCAGCGTGACGTTTACCCTGCTCGCGCAATTCCTTTGCGCACCGCCGGCGCTGAGCTATTAATCTCCCTTTGCCAAACGCGCATGTTGTACTACTCTCTACCGCACGACTCTGGCGAGAGTACAACGCCGACCCAAGTCAGAACGCCGAACCCACTCCCCGACCTCTTGCGCCAGGCCCGGCAGGAGCAGGCTTACTTGCGTCAGCTGTTGCGGGGCGACGCCGCTGGCATCCCTTGAGGGTGGTGGATGAAGTGGCACGTCGACCAAGCTGAGCACGACGCGCGGGAACGAAAAGCAAAGCGCGAGAGTGACGCTCTGCTCTACCAGTGGATGGCGGCTCCCAGCGCCCCAACTCACTGCTCTCCCGCGAGCGAGCCGACACGCTTGCCGTCGGCTCACCCTCACCGAGACCGCTGGCGCTCCATCGTGAGACGAGCCCAACCCCCTCGATCGGTTCAACGCCAGCGAGGCAGAGCCGTGGCCGTTGACTTTTAGCTAGCTCATCATTCTCCATGAACGTGGTCTTGACTGCATGAAATTTAGTCTAGCCCACGATTCACTCGCTCAGTCCACAGCCACCTCCATCACCAGACGCTCTACAAAGTCCACCAACCGGTGCGTGGTTGCCGCAAGGTCGTCGTTCTCGAGTCGCAGGTCGGCACACAGGGTGGAGGCGTACCCGAGAATGTCGTTGTAGGCGCGATCGCGGGTGTCGACGGCGGTTGGCCCGTCCCCTCGAGCTGCCATGCGGCTGCGAAGGCATTCCCGGCCCGCCGTCACCACAACGTACGTGGGTCTGACCCTCCCTTGGCCGCGCACTTCGGCATCCATGGACTTGCAGCCGTCCATGTTCAAGTCGAGCACCGAGATGAGTCCCAGCTCGTGGGCGTACACGATTTCGTTCAGGCTCGTCCCGTACAGGTTGCCGCCAAAGCTGCCGACCTCGAGAAACTCACCATCGTCGCTCATCTTGCGGAACGTGGCATCATCGACAAAGTGGTAGGCCACACCGTCCACCTCGTGGCTGCGCTGTGCGCGCGTGGTGTACGCCACCGGGCGGTACAGGCGCTGGCACAAGCTTGGCCAGCCGAGGAGCGCCTGAATGAGCGTGGTTTTCCCTGCTCCCGACGGCCCAAACAGCACCAGAACGTGGGCCCCAAGGGCTGGCTTTGTTGCAGTTCCGTCAGCTTGTTTCGACATGGCACGTGGCGAGGCCGGAAAATGGCGCGCGGAATGGCTTGGTCTGCGGGCGCCCGTCTGCAGGAGTGTCGAGGCGTGCGGCGTTGGCCGTGACATCATGCGTGTGAATTTCTCACAGCACGTTGACTCCCGAGCGGTTGTTGATCGGGGACGACAGGTTGACCATGCTGGCGGGCTTGAGCGAGCGGCCCCGTCGGGTGCCACTCGTGAGCCGCTCGTGGTTTTCGGTACGGCGACCGGCGTCGCCCATCGCCAGAGCCACACGCGCGGCGGACGACATTGCGGGCTTGGTCGACGACATGTGGTGCAGCAGGCTGCGGGTCACGTCGTCAGCGGCGGCCGCCTTGGCATCGGCCCCGGCGGTGTGCAGTCCGCCGTGGCTAATCACCTTGACCACGGGGCGGCGGTGGCACGAGGTCATGGGCTGGCGGTGGACAACCGGGCGCGTGACGCAGCAGCGCCCGGGGCTCCGCCGCATGAGAAGCAAGACGAGGATGGCGAGCAAGACTCCGGCCAAGACGTGAACGGCGGGTTCGGTGGGCATGGTCGGGGCTGAAAGTCGTTTGTCTGGAGGGGGGGGGCGCACTAAATACTCGCGCCCGACGACGCCCCGGCGCCCTCCCGGTGGGTGTACCGCCAGATGGCAAAGAGGGCGGTCATGAACACGAGCCACTGGATCAGCTCAGCCAGGAACGTGGAGACGCGCAGGACCCGACCTCCGCGGAGCTTGACGTCCCAGCCTGCCGTGTTGTGAGGTATGACGTACGCCTCTAGGAGCGGCGTGAGCAGCGTGCTCTTGAGCGCTTGGATCATCCCCCAGGTGAAGATGGCGGCAAAGACCCCGATGGTGCCAATCTGCTGGCCTTCTCGGAACCGGCTCATGTCGCTGGCGAGCGTTCCAAAGTGATTCATGCGTCGTCGTTGGGAGGCCGGGCTGAAACGGGTGGCGGCAAGCGCAACACGCCGTTTTTCATCAGGGGCCGATTGCTCAAAATAGACTCTCGGCACAACGGGCAGGTGCTCCCCCCGTGCTCGCGCAGCGTTGCAAAGCAAGAGGGATGCAGCACGTGACGGCAGCGCAGCCGCAGCCGCGCCGTCGGCGCCAGCGACTCCAGGCATATGCAGCACGCTTCGTCCGTTGCCGCCTGCTCTGGAGGGTCCATGGTCCAGTCCTCCTGGCTGTACGCCATCGCGAGAGCGTTCCGAAGGTACACGGCGTGCGCCTGCAGGAGAGCCTGAGTGGCAAGGGTCAGGAAGGCCGCGTCGCCCAGGTTGCGGCCGTGGGTCAGCCGCATGACCACGTGCGCGCCCTGCGCCAGCAGCAGCAGCGCCCACGGCGCGGCCAGGGGCCAGGCCAGCACCACGCACTGCCACGCCCGCAGCCGGTTCGATAGGCCTGGCCCCCAGGCCAGCGTCGCGCAGGCCAGCGCGGCATGGGCCGCGAGGTAATGCACCCGCCTCCGAAACACGGCGTCTCGGCAGGCGTGCAGCACCCCGACCGGGGCGTACCAAGCAAAGAACGTGAGCGTCGCCACCGCGACGTTGTGCAGAGCTTCCATATGGCCTGGGCGGGCCGCAAAATGAGGCTTAATTTGGTCAACCAGCGGCTCGCTCCGGGCAGACTTCCGTTCGAGGCTTCGGCTCCCACAACGACGGGGTGCTGGGGTCGTCTTTTCGGGACTCTCCTAGGCCGCCCTGCACGGTGCCGGGCAGGCTCTCAGCCTTGCGCGACTTGCTCGGGGGACCGCAGGATGGGTCGCGGGCGCCGGCTCGGCGCAGGGCCGCTCGCCGTGGCGGGCGCAGGCGGGGCGCTGCCGCTGGCGGGGTCCTGGGCGCGAGGCGGGGGAGGGCCGGCCGCAGGCCGTGGCCGCGGCGTGGTTGCGGCCGGCACGGAGGCAGCGCCGGTGGCAAACGTCGACCGGGTGCGCCGGTTGGCGTTGCGGCCCCACGTGTGCAGGTGCGGCTGCGTGACGGCCGAGATCCCGACCTTGGCAATCTGCGGCGACACGCCGCTGAACCTCCAGGACACGAGGCGGGCGACCACGCTCTCCACGATCGGCAGCAGCAGGATGATGGCCAGCACCATGACGGGGTTGTTGAGCTTGTTGCCGCCGTACCGCATGATCAGCTGGTACATGGCGTACTTGACCCGAGGGAGCTGCAGGTCGCGCGTGACGCGCTGGCTGTAGCCGCGCATGGGCAGCAGGTTGCCCAGCATGCTTTCGACGCCTTCGGTTCCTTTCGTCAGCAGGTCGTGCGCTCGCGCGAGCGTGTTGCTGGTGTTCATCATGAGCATGTACTCGGACAGCTGCGAGCGGAACACGTCCAGGGACAGGTCCATCGGGATGGCAGGGATGTCAATGCCCATCATGCGCAGCTCGTTGAGGCGCATGGTGATTTCCAGCTTTTCCCGATACATCGGGTCATCGGCTGGGCTGGGGCCCGCGCGGTGGCCGCTTGACCCGGCGCCCGCCGCCGCCTGCCGCTGCAGCATGTCCTGGTAGCTGTACGACGGCGCGCGGCGGCGCGGCGCGTGGGCCACGTCGGGCTCTGGAGCGGCGGCGGCCAGCAGCCCACCGGACCCTCGAGCCACCAAGTCCGGCCGCAGCAGCGGCGGCCGCTGCGACTGCTCCTGGAGGCGCGCAAACACAGAGCTGTGGTCCGGGCGCGCAGGGGAAGCGCCGGGCGGCGGCTCGGCAAAGCGGGACCGCACGCCTTCGGGCGTGCGGGTGCGCTGAAACGCCTGCGCGCGCGCCGCGGCGCCCGGGACCGGGGGCTGCCAGCTCAGCTGGCCCTCGTCGTCCTCGTCCAGAGGCGGCCGCGCCGCTTGGCGGCGCGGCGCATGCTGCCACTGGGAGGCGGGATCCTCGACCGCGGTTGCTGCAAAGGGCCGCCGCTCGAGCTGGCCTTCGACCTCGGTTCGGGGGTCCCACACCCGGCTTGGCTCTTGGGTCGGTGGGTCTTGGCGTTGCGACCCTGGATACCGCCGGCGTGGAGGCCCGCGGGTCATGTCGGAGGGTGGCCCGCGGGTCATGTCGGAGGGTGGCCCGCGGGTCATGTCGGAGGGTGGCCCGCGGGTCATGTGGGAGGGAGGCCCTGGAAGCAGCCCAAAGGGCGGGCCGTCCCAGGGCTCGTCCGCGCTCGGGAACGGAAGCCGATCGCCGTCGGCGCGTCGCTCGTTTGCCAGGGGGTCGTTCCCCCACGGGCCGAGGGAATGCCCCAGGTTCGCGCCGCCGCCGCCCGGTCCAGGCGGCGGTCGCGGCCCTTCGCTCCAGCACGACGGGGCTTGGTGCATGCTCGGGGCACCATGGCTGGGCTCGCGTTGCTCAAACACGGTTTCGGACTGGTCCGTCTCCGACCCGTCGTCGTCATGGTCGGGCATGGGCGGCGGCCCAGACGCCGCCGAGCTTGGGCAGGCCTGGGTCTCTCTGTCCGCGTCCGCTTTGGCCTCGAGATGCTGGTGAAGCAGGAGCCGGTTCAGGTTGGCAGGGCTGACGGTGTCCATCGCGACGACGCGCTCAAACATGTTGACGACGCTCTTCCGCTCGAGATCGGGTATAGGCATGCCCTTTGCAGCTGCCATCGCAGCAAGACGAGGGTTTGGAGGAGCGTGGCGCGGCGCGTTTCCGCCTCGGGTACGGGCTTCGAAATATTTGCCCCTCCTGCGCCCCGGCTCCGTTCGCCCTGCGTCGGCGGGGTTGGGAGCGTCGGCAAAATGCCGGGCTGGCTGACGCCTGAAAAAGGCCGGCGCCGCGCTTGTGCCCCAAGCCGCCTCTCCCTGCCGCCGTCGACCAAGACCAGCATGGCTCAATCGGCCGAGTTTGACTTTGCGCCCCTGACCATTCCGCTTGGCTGTCTGCGTGCCATGCGCGGCCTCACGCTCAGCGGGCGCGAGTGGGGCGGCCGCCTGGTGCCCAAGCAGAACGCCGATGGGTCGTGCCAGCTGTCGTGCGACATCACGCTCATCAAGGGCACGGGGCTGGAGACTGACAACCCAGACGCCCGCTACTACATCGGGGACGGCGAGGCCAACAAAAACAAGGCCGTGGCCATTGCATCGACCCCACTGTACGAAGAGGTCTTTAGCCAAGCGCGCCTCTGCAAGGGCAAGAAGACGGTCAACCTGTTTTTCCACACGCACCCCTTGCACCTGCTTTCCACCGACGACCTGGCAGTGCCGGTGCCGCCGAGCATGGGCGACATCTTTGCGCACTGCGTGCTGGCGATGCACCGCAACTACATGGAAAACAAGCAGCTCAACACCATGCTGGTCATGGGCTTTGAGGGGCTGTACGTGTACGGGGTCTACCCGCACCGCTTTCGTCAGGACCTGGAGCACATCGACGCGCTCTCGCGAGCGTGGCTCACGAAGAACCCAGGGAAACAAGGCCGCAAAGCTCTGGCTCGGGGCGAGCTGCCGGCGGAGATCACCGACGTGCTCAAAGGCAAGGTGTTTGACGCTCTGCGCAACGCCAACAAGGCCATGTTTGTCGCGTTTAAGCAGCTGCAAGCGCGAAACGCCAGAGAGCTGAGCATCGCGGGGGCGCCCATCATCGACGACGGGGAGTGGAAGTGCCGCAACTGCAAGTCCAGCTACGACTTTGAATTTGCGCGCGAGCTCGACAGCGACCAGGAGGGCGGCTTTCGCGCCACGTTTCTCGACGCCGCTGAGAACAACGCGTTTCAGGCGGCGCTGAACGAGAACGGCTTTTTCTACCACTTGTACCCGGCGCCCTTTGACAGCGCCATCACCCTGCCGGGAGCCACGCAGGCCACGCTGCTCGAGAGCCGCCCGGTGCCGACCGGCGACCCGGCGCCTACAGCTGCAGGCTCGACGTGATAAAGTTGCCTGCGCGCCGTGGGTCGCTGCCTTGCGCAGCGTCCACCTCCTCCTCGTAGTCAATGTCGAGCGTCAGTGTGTGGGGGCGAAACACGCGGTACAGAATGGCAGAGTTGATGGGCAGCGCCGGCTCGAACGTCTGAAAGTCGACCCCGCTGGTGTGCGGAAAGATGTACGGCCCCCCGCGCCGCGTGACCCACTCGATCTCTACCTCCGCCACGTTGCTGGGAGCAATTTCCCACGACAGGTCGCCGCGGCCGGCGGCGACGTGAATCGACTCTTGCCCTGCCGCCTGCGACTTGATGATGTGCGCGGCGCCCTCCGCCGCGCCGTTGGCTCGAAAGCTGTCGCGGTTGATCACGCTCCAGTAGCCGTGCGTCTCAAAGTCGTCGTCGAAGATGACGCTCGAGTGGTTTTCAGTGCACACGTAGCACTGCGCTTCATAGCACACCGAGTCGCCCCGCCGGTAGACTTGAAACGAAGCCCACTCGGGCACGACGACCCGCTGGCTGTGCAGCCGCCCTTGCCCCTGACCCACGTTGATGTGCAGGTAGATTCGCTCGCTGACAATCTGGGCCGCCACCGTGGCGGGCCGAGACTCCCCGTCCCGCAGCTCTTCGGTGTAAGTCTCCGCATAGTTGGCCGTGGCGCCGACCTCGGTGTCGACCCGCACGCTCGTGCCGCTGATTGACCCGGCCCCAGCGTCAAACAAGAACCAGTTGCTCCGGTCGGGCGTCGCCACCGTGCCCGTGCAGATGAAGATGTCGTACGTTTTGATGGCCCTGTCCGCCCGAACGCGCTCAAACGTAAACACTTCGACCACGTTGAGGGACACGGCTCCTTGTGTGCGCAAAATCGTCATGACGCGGGTAGCTCGTCCCACGTCGGCCCCTCGCAGCTCGCTCTCAAAGTCGACCGCTGATCGGTGCAGCTGCGACATGGCCGCCAGCGGCGTGTCTGGTGAGTACCAGGGCGACGTGCGCGTGATGATGACGGTCGGGGAGTACGCCAGCATGTACTCGCGCAGATGCACCCGGTAGGCATTGGGAAGGGCGTCGAACCGCACGGTGTACCGCCAAGGATTGTTGTTGCGATGCGTGATGTGCTCCCGCGAGTCAATCTCCAGCGTGTGCGTGCGGGGCTTGCGCAGCACGTCGCCGGACCGCGGCTGGTTTGTCGTTGCCATGCTCCTGTCTTGCTTGACCTCGCCCCCACGGTGCCGCAAATAATTGACGGGCATCACCTGCCCTTCCCATCTCCCCCCCCCCTCAGCCGACTCGAAGCAGGGGAGAGAGGAGGCTTGGCGCGCGTGGAGCTGGGTCGGTACCGCAGGCGCCGGTCATCCTACCGGGCGGCTGGGCACCTGCAGACCGCCCCTCTCGTTTATGATATCATGGCTAGGGAACGTGTGTGTCCCAGTTGCGTCATTGGTGGGCTGGAGGGACGTCTTCTCGCTCGACCGACCGTCCACTTTCTTAAAGCCATGTCCCCGCCGGTGACAATTTGGAAGGACCCCGACCATGGCGCTCGCCAGCTTTTGCGGCTCGTGGCAGCAAAGCTCATGGACAACTTTGCGCGGCAATCCTACGCCGGCTTGGAAGTCTCGCACGAGTTCCAGCAGCGCGTGCGCTTCCAGACCATCAACGTGTCGTTCCACGACGACATGAGCAAGGACCGCCTGGCGCGCAGCAACCAGGCTGCACGGTGGTTGGCAGTGACTGAGAACGGGCTGCCAGAGGCACATCGCAAGTGGGTCGATGGTATTTGTGGTATCACGTACACAGACGAGTTTTGCCTATACAGTCTCTCTCATGTCGAGATTCGAGCGTTTGAGGACGCGCGATGCGTGCCTGTTCGGTGTACGGTGGACAAGCTCGCGCTTCCGGGAGCAGGGTTTTTGGCCAAGCAATTTTGTTGCGCAGTTGGAGCTTTCGTTGTGGCAAGGGCCCTGGTGATTATTGCAAAGCACTATCGTTTGCTAAGCATCGCTTGTTGAGCAACGCCATTCAAGGCTTTAATTAATTGATACGAGTCGAGACTATGAGGCAAGGTTATCCGCACTGCTCGCGCATCACAGGGCTCGGAGATAGTCGGGTGGTCCGCATGAACTGCAGTACCCCTGGTCCATGTCCGCCGAAGAGTAGGGCACCCGGCACCGATCGCACGATCCGTTTGTGTAGACAAGAACGTACAGCGGCCGGCAGTGGCTGCAAGGCAGGCGGTGGGGCGTGAGACATCTGAACGGTCTGGCGGCCGGCGACGTCACTTACAAGTCGGCGTGAAACACCGTCACTTGGCCCTCGCCCGCTATTCCGGGCCCAACCGAGAAGTGGGACGTCTCAGGGAGGCTTGGACCGACGGCAGCCGATCGGTCCATGCCCCACCGCAACTCTTGCTGTGGGTCAAGAACTCCTTCCAGAACGTACACTCGCCGCTCCTCGTCCGCGTTGAGCTCGGCGTACTGCACAGCCGTTTCAACGCTCGAGCTGCAATCTATAGCCACCCCCCACACGTCACACATCGGTTCTTGCATCGATTTCACGCTTCGCACGCCACTCACAGGTGCCAGCACCGTAGCTCTTCCGGGTTGACTTGCTGACGCGAAAGCCCCGGTGGTTGATGGAATGCACGCCACTCGTGGACGTGCCGTGGAACCCGAGCCGGTACTGCACGACAGCATCATCTGCCTGCATGCACGCCGTGCGCATCCGGACCATGCGGTCGACCCGGGGAGCATACACCCGCTCGATCCTCAGCAGCTTGCCCCCTTGCCGGCAGAGCTGTCGGGGCTCTTCGACACCAGCCGTGCTCAGACCCTTTGCAATGGCCGTCAGCGCTTCTTGCTTTGCCACCAGCGCCAGGCTGCCCGTGTCTTCGGTTGATGGGCGCAGTGGATGGTATTTGACAGCGTCGCTGGTGCAGTGCCGCACAACGTGCCGGTCCCACGTAACGCAAACCGTCGACGCCTCGAGCGCGCGGCAGCCATCAATGACGCGTTGCAGGTCCACGTCAGACACCGGGCGACCCATCAATGTCTTTGCGTTGGCGGCCCACGCGGCCGGCGTCAAGAGATGTTGCATCAGCAGGCAGTTCAGGTGAAGCATGAGCTCGCACCGCAGCTGAGACTCGACCAGCGACAGCTGGCAGTGGGTCAGCACGGTCAGCAGCGCAGCGATGGGCGAGCGGCGGTCGGCCAGGCCTCGGCCTTGATGGTCGACCAGGCGGACCGTCGACCACACGTGTTGAGGCGCAAGGGGCTTGCTCAGGACCACGACGCCCTCCAGGTCTTTGCACGCGGCCACCAGCGGCAAGACGAACGCGGGGGGGCGGCTGTCTTGCAAGCCGGCCCCTTTCCCGAGGGTGGCCCACACCATGGTCGCTTTGTACATCGCCGACTGCCCTGCGCTTGTTGGTGGCTTTCCTTCCAGGTTTCCTTCTGGCTTGGGCAAGGGCGTTGGGCCTCCTCGAGCTGGCGAAGCGGGGCTATTGTGGGTCGGAAGCCGGTCCTCGGCCCCCTTGCAGGCCTTTGTTTGCTTTGGAGCCGGGCCATGATCGCAGGGCGCGACGGCCAAGACGGCGATTGGGCGATGCACGACGTGGCCGCGACTGCCACGAAAGCTGCGACAGAGGTCAACGCTCATGAAGGCGATGGATGGGAAGCGACGGGGACTTGAGGAGGTGGAAGCACGACTTGAGTGGGGCACCACGACTTGAGTGGGGCAACAGGACTGGACTGGGACAACAGGACTCGAATGAGGAAGCAAGGCGACTTGAATCTGAAACCAAAGGCGACTTTGACGTCCAAAGGATGTTGTAAAATGAAGCGACTGGCTCGAGGGTTGACCTGAACAACGTGGCACAAGCCTTAAAATAGATCACCTTGTGTTCGTGACGTGTCCCGACAAACCATTGACGTCCCGAATGACGACACATACGGCTTCGTCATAAAAGTACACGTCACCCAGGAACGTCGCCCTGGGTCGCCCTCGCTCGGCCCGCGTCATCCACGGTCACACCAAGGAGATCAGCCACACTGCTGGCTGAGGACGGTTGAATGGACCCGGTGGATGTTAGGGTGTGCTTTCTACAGTGCGTCCATGGTCCGGTTGAAGCTCACGTCTTTGTACTGCCCGCGGCAAAGGCCGAGCCGCCAGCGAATGCGGCGTTTCCCTTTGGCAACTCGCGCCGGCGTTCTTCGCGGGGCCGCGTCTTGCCAGGGTCTCTGCAGGTCACGGCAACCCAGGTGGAACTCCTTCACATTCGCCTGACCCGCGTCGAGCCGTCAGAGCTCGTGCCTGCTTGCGCTTGCACTGTGGACGCGAGCGGCCATCGGTTTGCGTCGGCAAGCTCCCTTGCTGCTTGGGCTACGTCGCTGCGGCGGCGAGGCATGGTAGTGACGCTTGCCCCTTCGGCAACGTGGTTCCTGTCGGAGCATGGGCAAGACCCCCTTGCAACGCGCATGGTCTCGCTTGCCATTGCCCCGGACCAATTTCAAGATGGCGTGCCTGACGCTTTCGATGCAGAACCCCCTTGGCGCTTGCCGGCGGCACGCTTCGCCAGCGACCCGGAGCAGTACAAAGCGGATGTCGCACTGGCGACACAGCTTGCCGGCCTTGCGTGGCTTCCCACAGCTTGCTTAGAGACACCGCTTGTGCGAGCGCCATTTCAGGCTTGACTCAATTGAAAATCACGGGTGACAACGTGACGGTCTCAAGTACACGCCGCGCTCTGCACGAGGCGGTCAAGCATCTCGCCAACATCGCCGTCGCGCGTGGTAGTATTGTGCCCGTCCTGGTACGAGCAGTTGTACACAAGCAGCATTCGCGGGAGAATGGCCTCTTCCTCAGCAAGCCAGATGTCGCCCGACTGCCGCACCTTCGACGGCACGACCTGGCACACGAGGACAGGGCGCAGGGAATAGGGCTCGCTACTCAGCCGGCCATCGGAAGACCGTCGGACCCTTGCGTACGTCAGCGCTGTTTCCAGCAACGGGCTGCAGTACGTTCCTGTCCCGTACGATGCTCCTGCTCGATGCTCGTGAAAGGACCGGGTCACCGCGACAGAGGGTGGTTCGGCCAGGGGGCTTACCGTGCAGCAGCAGACCGTTGTCGGCGGTGCCGGTTCGCAAGCCTTCGTGCAAGATGCGGTGCAGCCTCTCGGCTGGGGTGCCGTGAAACACCCACCGTGGCGTGCTGGGGTCCGACTGGATGTCGTTGGCCTGCAGCTTTGCAAACGACGCCTCGCGTTCCGGGGAGTGGCACACCACATGGAACGAGCTGTGGCTGCCCAGCAGCGGTGCCCCCATTGGCACCACGTGCGTTTGATGCGCATACATGGCCCACCGCGCGACGCTGCGGCACAAGGCGTCGGGGCTCGACAGCGCCTGGATCACGGTCCGGGCGCCGGCGATGGCCACCTGCAGCGGCTTTGCCTGGTCCTGCGGCAACGGGATAAGCTTGCCGGCCTCGTCGGCCAGCACCGGCCACGGCCGCAGGCAGACTTGCGGCCGGGCCGAGCAGATGGCGTTGCGAGCCGCGTTCCAGCACAGCTGGTGCACGCGCTCGCAACCCACGGCTGTGGCCCAGACCCTGAGGTGGGTGTGCGCAAACGCGCACAGCGGAGCGCTGCAGACGCTCGGCGCGGTCGCGTAGCTGGAGAGCTGACCGTCGCAAATGACGCAGTGCTTGTACAGCGTTGGTAACCGCGCTCGAAGAACCTGAAGCACGCTGTGGCAGTACGCCAACACCTCGGTCGGGGCCACGTCCACCTGACCCAGCAGCTGCAGCAGCTTGCGCTGCAGAGAGGTGTCTACCTGCAGTACATCACGCTGAGGTCGGCGCTCGAACCAGCACAGGGCCCCGCGTGCACGCGTCGGCTCGGGCTTACCGAGCGGCTTGGCGTCGCGACGGTCTGGCTCGGCGCGCTCGGACCGTCCGCCGCGACCTTCACCCTGGTCGCCATGGTCGCGTCAAGCGGGTCTTCGTCAGCCAGGTCACCCTCAATTCGCAAGCTGGTCCCGGTGTGGATGGCAGCGCCTGCGTGCATCGAGTAGTCAACCAAGAGGGCCATCCGAGGGTGTGCGCCGCGCACGTCCCAGCACCGCAGCATGAGGTCGCTGCAGGCTGAGAGATCGATCGGAATCTCGACTTGGACCAGGCCGTCGTCCGTGCCTCCGTTGATGACCGACTTGCCACCCAAGTGAGAAAGTCCGGCAAGAGCCATCGACAGGCGCGACACGACGCTGTTCACCGACGCCTTTCGGGTGACGTACTCCCCGGACGCAAAGAACACGGTGCCGTTTGGGTAGCTGTCGGGGTCAAAAGCCACGCGACAGTCGTCGGACAACGACAGCGTTCCGTCGTCCGTCAAGCCAGGCAAGTCGATCCCCACGCGCTGCGCTTCGGCCGCGAGGTCACGTTGGAGTGTGGCCTGACGCGCCATGGGTTCCGCGAGTTTGGAATTTATGCATGCCGGCGCCTCGCTTCCGCAACACGACCGCGGATCGGCAACCGTCATTCCCAAAAGTGCGCACCAAGCAGTGACGCAACTCCCGCACCAAGTTTAAAAGCACTTGGCGCATGGGTCGAAATGGGAAACCCTCTTTGCAGCTCCAAGCTTTCTCGCTTCGACAACACCCTTGATTAGGGTGGTACGGTCATGCCCTTAGACGTGTGTGCGTGTACTAGGTCATCCAATGGGGGCAAGCCTCAATTCAAAGCCCCCTCAGCTGCCCAACCCACTCACTCCGGCTTGTACCCAAGCCCTCGTGGCCCCAGCGTCACCAACCACCGCACCAGCCGCCCGTGAACCTCAGCCGACCCCCCGCCCGCCAACAGCTCGAGCAGCACCGTCAAGTTGACCATCCCCTCCAGCCCTTCGTAGCATCGGCTTGCCACGAGCTCGTTGCACACGAGGTCCGCCATGGCGCCGGGCAGCACAAGCGTCGACGTTCGAGGCTCGAGCACGCGACTCCACCTAGGCTCGACGTTGTTCACTTCTGCCAGGCGGTAGTGCGGAATGCAAAGGGTTTGCAGCGTCTCGTCCAGAACTCGAATGTCCTCGCTCGACCCCTGTTCCGTCTCCACCCAGTGGTGCACCCAAGGCTTGGATGGACCGCTGAGCGTCACAAGCGCCGTCGATCCCTCGCTGCCCGGGCCCGTCAGGCCCCCTTGCACCAACACCTTGCGTCCCACGAGCAAAGTCGCCAAGTGCATGGCCAGCTCCCGAGACAAAGTCAGGGTTTGCACTTGCGGGTTGGCCAGGATCGCGTCCGCCACGCTCTCGCCACCTCCGCCCAGCGACCACAGGCCGAGCCCATCGTACGGATTGAAAACGTGCAGGAATCGCAAGGACGGTATGGGGGCCTTGGCCAGGATGGCACAGGTGACGTGATCGGCCTTGATCCAGAGGCGTTGACAGGTGGGCAGGTACGTCGCGAGAGGCAACCCACGTTGCAGCTGCCCGTCCGATGGCCTTGCCACCGTCAGCTTTACGCTCCTGAGCAGAGGAACATCGGCAATCGGAAACCCGGCAGCGGCCAACCGGTCAGCCACAGCATCTCGAAAGTCGCGGTCGTAAACAACCGGAGCAACCGGAGCGTAGTGGCCGCGGTTGCCGGCCACAACGTCCACCTTCACAGTCACGTCGGACAGCCAAGGGATGCACCGTAACAGAAAGCCAACCGCGTGGTCAGGGCCCAAGTCCTCAATGTGGCGGAACCGTACGCAAACATCTTCCAGTATGTAAGGGCCGGGGCGGTAGGGTCCGCGAGCAATGACCCGCAACAGACGATCGGCGTAGTCCTCGGGGGTGGCAAAGTGCCGCCACACCACAGCCTGGTTGTCCTGAATCGCCAGGCAAAAGTGGGGCAAGACGTAGGCCATGCTGATGATCTGAGCCTGTCGATCGTCGCTTGATGTGCTGCAGCGTACACCCTTGCCGTGAACAACCAAGCGAGCAACACATACGCGAGCGATCCAAACCCGGAACGTGAACCAGCAGCCAGCGACACAGCCCAAGAATATTCACCACAGCAGCGCCGTCACGTCGGTTGTTTCTACCTTTGCTGCAAACGAGAGGTGTCAACTTAGCTTGTGCTGATGAAACACTAGCCAATGAACGTTTGTAGCGGAATGGACTTGTCAATGCTTCACACTTGAAAACCGTGGGCAAATGACTGAAAATAAGGGCGACAAATGCCAGGTTGAGCTATTCTTGGATGCTGAATAAGCGGTGCTGATAACCCTTATCAGCACGTTACAAATAGTGCTGATAAGGCTTATCAGCATGTCTAAATTGGGAATCTATTCCGGTCGACTGCAGCACAAGACCCCCCTGCTTCCAGCGGAAGTGGGCTCATTTACCAAGCGTCAGTTGTTGCTCTTCTTCCTTAACAGCCAGGTAAGTCTTGTGCCATATTGTATTGGATACACCCTTGTGCTTCCGAACGCCTTGCCTTGCCACCTTGCAAAATGTTCTTTCTTCACTCTGCCTTCTGATTGCAGCTCACTTTGCGTTTCAAGCGACTTTTGCACACACCCTCTACTTGACCCTACACCGTTGACTTACGACCAGCTTGCCTTGCACCATGACCGATCTTGCCTTTCAATACCCGATGTTGCCGCTGCATCGCACTGCCAAGTGCTTGGTGACCCTCAGTGCCCATCTGCGGGCCGACTACTTTGTGGGCACTGAGGCCTCTCCCAACGCTTGGAAGGTGTACCGCGACGTGGCGGCGCAAGGCGACTGCTTTTACGATTGCATGACTCGCGCCCACAACAGCGCTCAAGCCAACCCGGGTGCCCTGCTGTCGCTGGGCGAGCTGCGCCAACGCATCTCTGGGAGTTTGGACGAGGGCGACTTTGAAGCGCGCGTCGACTTTTACGTGGCCATGGCCGCCAGCGAGGCCGACGCTTCGCTCTACCAGAGCTGCACTGGGCTGCTCGACCTGCAAAAGCTCATGACCAGCTCGGACCACTACGCGTCCATGGCCGACCTGGTGTCAGTGTACCAAGACCGCGAGCTCAACTTGATCCCCATCGTCGTCAACTCGCTGTACGGGCACAAGCGGCTGGTGCAGCAAGGGGACTGGGGGGCGGCCCCGGCGTTGATGCCTTACCCAGCGGACACGGGTCGGTACGACGCGCAACGCCCCTGCGACCGGCGGTACGTGTTGCTGTACAAGAAGGGCGAGCACTTTGAGCTGGTGGTCAACACGGAATGCTGCATGGCCCAGGACCGGCTGGAGGAGCTGGCGGCTCTGACGGCGCATGCCGAGCTCAAGGGCAAGGAGCACGCGTACAAGGCCGTGTTTACGGAAGCTCAGCTCCCTCCCCTCGTGCTGGCGGCGTTTCAAGCCCAGATGATGTGAAGGCCGCCGCTGCGCAACCCGCATCAACCTTGTGCCAGTTTAGTTGTCACCGTGTTTGCTCAAACGGCGGGGGTTTGATTTTGTTACGAATTGAATCGCCCTCCTTGAAACTTTCAATCGCGCAGGCAAAGTACATCCGCTCCGCTCTGATATAGGTACCAGTCTAAAGTTGTAGCAAGGGCGCCGTCCTTGCTTCCCATGGTTGACAGGAAGTGACGTTGTCTGAGCACCTTGATCTCTCTAGTGGGAGGCGAATTACGGCCGTCCAAGTTTTGAAGAACACGCGCCAGGGAGCCTGTGACCGGCGTCACTTACTCCTTGGGTCTCCTGACGCCGGGTCCGTCGGGCGCGCGGTAATGACGTTACCCTGCCCGGTCACTCCTTTGACAAGCCGTCTGGCAAGCGGGCAACGCGTCTCACACCCAGGGACAGGCGTCATGGGAAGTGTGCTTGCCAAGACGTTGACCGATCAGCAGCTTGTGGAATTGTGCGTCGAGGGTCCACTTCAGACGCTTGTCGCGGAGGCTGCAGCACAGCGGTTGACGCTCGCGACGGCGGGTGCGCCATCTCACAGCCTAAGAGTTTTACAGTGGGTTCATCAGTGGTGCGGCAGCCGGTTGCCTGGACTTGTGCATTGGTCGGCCGCAAGCGGGAGATTGCTGTCGCTTGTGCACTTGCGAGAGCATGACCTCGCGACTCGACTGTCCCGCGGCTACACGACCGACGACATCAAGGCGGCCTGCGCCATAGACGCGGTGGAGGACCAGGCTTGCGAGGCGGCCGCAGAGAAGGGTCACCTCAAGTGCCTTGTGTACCTCCACCTTTCAGGAGCCTACTGGTCGGACGTCGCCCTGCAGGCCGCAGCCCGGCACGAGCACGTGGCTTGCGTGGCGTACTTTTTGGTGCACGACGGGGACTTTTGGGACGTTGAGGAATGCGCCGCGTGGCTTAAGGACGAGCACAGACGGGACTGTGTTTCCTCAACCGCCTGTCGGTACAAGGCGTGCCGCGACATGATGCGCTCGCGGACCCGATGGGAACGCCTTGGTGCTAGGTTTGAGCACGAGCGGCTCGCTCTCGTTCGTGGACGACCGTCCGAATTGGCGCTGTCCCGGTTCCTCCAGCTTCGAAGCCCCACGGCGTCGGGCTCGAGCAGCCCGCTCGAATAGAGACGAGACGGGCAGGCAAGTGCAAGGCGTGCCAACGTTGGGGTGCTGAGAATGAGCTTGGCGTGAATTGAGAGCGGGGGCATGAATTGAGCACGAGGTCGAGACCGACGGGCACCTCTCTGCTCGACCACGCAGCGCTTTCCCACGCCTCCCACGCCATCGACAACCGCTTTAGCTGAGCCAATGCCCGCGCCACGGGCCTTGCGACCGCTCGGCATGAATCGCTGGCGTCACGTGGCGCGCTAGCCAGGCCGCCAGCCGGTCTGCACGCCCTTCCGCGACACTGTCGGGCAGGTCCTTGGTCGGTCGGCTGCGCCACAGCACCGTACTCCACTGCACAATTGACCGTAGGGCTTGGTGTTGCTGGTTGCCGGCTCGATGCAGATGCACGGCAAGGTGGCCCAAAGCGGCCACGCTGTGGGCCAGCGCTTCCATGACCCCGCTGTAGTTGGGGTCGGCCACCACCGCCCCTCGCGTGAGCGCCGCTTGCTCGGCCGAATCGGGGCCTGCGACAACGCCAGCGACGGTCGCGTTGCCGAGCGCTTCACGCTGCAAGGCGCGCTTGACCCGATCGGCGTGTTGCCTCACGTCCCACAGGCGCTCCCTCTGCTCATCGCCAAGGCGACTGGCCATGACCTCGGCGTTGGCCGTCGTTACGCCGGGGGCCACCAGGGCGATCCAACGCGGCAGGGCTGGATCCATCGGATCAAAGCGCTCGACCCATCCTGACCGAGCCACCAGCATCCCGATCATGGCGTTGCACTCGCGTTCCTTGCAGGGCAGGAGGCGCGACGCTTCCGACAGAAAGCGCAGAACGCTGATGTCGTAGGACACCGGGCAGCCCGGTTCCTGCACTGCAAACGCGGCGAGCAGGTGGCTGTCTATCAAGGCGGCCTGCAACCAAGACCCCGGCCCGTCGCCGCTGGCCAACCCGGGAACCAGACGGCGCCACTCGCCGTGCCGCGCCGGGCACTCGGCGGTCAGCGCCAAGACCACTCGCAAAGCAGGCACAATTTGCCCGCCGCTGCAGCCCTGCAGGGCCCCACGCAGCGCGTGGCGGCCGTCATCCGTTGACAGAACGGTCTGGAGAGAGACGATCGGCGGCAGGCTCATTCCGAGGCTGCCGCGAAATGCCAAGTCTGCGGCTCTTGGAATTTGCAAACCACCGCGCCAGGTTACCCTTGCCCGTTCGACCTTTCCCCTGCTTGGCAACCGACGAGGCTCCGACTTGCCATGCACCTTCTTCAAAGTCGGCCAGGGCAGGAGTTGCGTCATCGCCAACTCTTGCCCCTGGACAGGGTTTGAGACCTGACTCCTGATGGGACGGGAGCGGGTTGCACCTTCTTCAAAGTTGCCACGGCGTTACCGCAGATCCTGTCGCACTACTTGACAAGCGTATCAACTTTAATTGACTAGCAAGATTTCGGTTCTGAGCAAGGTTCAGCCATCGGGATGGGACGAGAGGGGGTTGGCTGGCGTGTGCTTGCAATGGTGCTTGCTGCCCAAGCAGCCGGGGAATTGCTGACGGTGACCGTCAATGTTCCGGCTGGCACGCGGCTGGTTCAAGGTCGCAAGGTTCTGACGAGCATCGGCCTTGGACGGAAAGAGATTGCCAGCGATTGGACCCAACTGATGCCGGTCGGCCGGTCACGGCCGCTGTCGCCTGCAGTCGCCCCGCAGTGGGAGATTGACGTGTGCTCGTCCGTGGTCGCCTTGCAGCGTCGCGCTTGCGTGCTTCCCGGCGTCGTGTACTTTCTCGTGGCCGACTCAAGCTCGACCCCGTCGCGGCGCACCACGCTTCCGGAGCTCGTCGTGCCACTGGAGGCCGGCGACGATCTCGACCTGCGCGTCGAGGCGGTGGACGGCCGCGCCGCCACCATGGCGTGGCGCGTTGCCGACAGCGCGACCGGCAACGCCACCACCCAATGGTTTCTCGAAGAGATCAGAGCCATCGTGCCGGGCGTCGTGGCGTCGCTCGACGGTGGCGGCTCGGGGCAGGTGCTGGTCGCTCGGCTTGGGCAAAACCTGGTTTCCACGGCCACCGTGCTGCTGCGACCGAGCACCGAGTACCGCTTCACCGTTATGCACGAAGCCGTCGGGCAGCGGGTTCGGATCGCGCAGGTCACGTTTCTGTCGGGGCAGGTCCCGCAGACGTTCCCGCCCGAGGTTGTAAACCCTCGGGCGTTTCTGACGCCGACCACCGTGTCGGCGCTCGTCGAGTTTCGCCCCTGGACCGGGCTTGTCCCGGGCATTGTGTTTGAGTACACGGACGACATCGCCAACCTCACCCAGCGCGCCCTGTTTCTGCTGACGGCGGACAGCACGATTGTCCAGGTCGACTCTGGCACGGGCCGGCTGAGCCTACGGGTGTTTGTGCTGAATCTGCTGCCCAACACGCCGTATCGGTATCGCGTTGCCGGTGGCGACGCACTCAACCGCACCTCGACGCCGTTCAGCGGCGAGGTTTCCGCGCGAACGCTGCGGGCCGTCCAGGCGCGGCCGCCGGCCCCCGTGTCCGAAGTCGTCAACGACACTCTGGTTCGGGTGCGGCCCAACAACGCTGCGCGTGATTACGGCCGCACTGTGCACACGGTGTTTTCGGTGGCCGCCGAGGGGGAAGGCGGCATCCGATTGGTGGCTGCTGCCGGAGCGTTTGAGGTGACGTGCGCTGGCCGCTGTGTCGACGGCATTCTTCTGCCAGTTGCGCGGCTCCGTGGGCTGGCGCGCGTGTCGGTCGCTCAGGCCGTGCTGAACGACGTGGGGCTGTCGGCCCGCAGCGACGTCTCCCGTCTAGCGCTGCCACCGAGCCCTGCCGCCCCTCCGTCGCGAAGTCTGTTAATCGGCCTGGTGGTCGGCAGCGCCCTGCTGGTGGGCGGCGGGGCCGTCGCGGCGTGGCTGGTGGTGCAGGCCGGCCAATCCCGGCAACGGCTGGTGGAGCTCGTGCGTCCCGAGCCCATTGCGGGCGTCGAGGTGGACCCCGCGTGCCTTGCGTACGACGCGTTTGTCAACACCGGTTCGAGTGCTCGCATCTACCGCGGCCACCTGCGGCCGCCGCCAGCGAGCCCGGGGCCAGGCTACAGCGAGCCGCTGGCGCTTGGCGTGGTGGCCATCAAGCGGTCTTGCCGGCGCGACACCACCGCGGACCTGCGGGCGTTTGTGCAAGAAGTGGTCTTCCTCAACGAGCTTCGGCACAGTAACGTTTTGCGGCTGCACGCCGCCGTCACGCAGAGCCTGCCCATGGCCATCGTGACCGAGTTTTGCCACGGGGGGTCGCTGCTCGAGTACGTCAAGACGCACGTCGTGGCCGCCGAGCAGCTGGCGCGGTGGACGGTCTCGGCCGCCAGCGCGCTGGCGTACGTGCACAGCATGAGCATCCTGCACCGGGACGTTGCTGCGCGCAACTACCTGGTCACGCTGGCCTGCGAGCTTCGGCTGGCCGACTTTGGGCTCAGCTGCCGGTGCGACCCCAACGCCAGCGTGTACCTGGGCAGCGCGGAGCACGACCATCTCATCCCGGTCCGGTGGGCTTCGCCCGCGGTGCTGGCGCGGCGGCGGTTCAGCGTGGCCAGCGACACATGGAGCCTTTGCGTGACCCTGTATGAGATGTACTCGGCCGGCAGCCGGCCGTACGCTGGGGTGGTCGACTTGGACGCTCTGGCGCGCGCGGTGGTGCAGCGTCGCGCGATGCTAGCCGTCGCGCCGGCCATGCCGATCGCCACGCGCCAACGCGTCACCGAGGTCATGTCTCGACCCGACGATCCCTGGGCCCGCCCAGAGCTGTTTCTCTCGGACAACCCGCCTGCCGCGTCCGAACCTGAGCGCTCACTCCCGCTCCCCGTCTTCCGCGGTTCGCGCGTGTGACACAATTTGCTGCGCTCCGTGGCCCAGGGAGAAACCTCTGGGATGCTGCGTCGGTCCAGCTCTACCCCCAAGCAACCGGGCATAGCCAGCCCTCTGCCAGACGCAGGGTCTGCCGCGGCCGCGGCAGCGGTGTCGAGGGCGTCCTCGGGCCCAGCGCCCGGCCCGTTCCGGCGTTCGGCCCCTGGCGCGCTGCCACCTCGGCCGGCTTGCCTGCCACCGGCGCCGGGGATCAGCACGGTCGGTGACGACGACGTCATCGCGCGCCCCAGCATCAAGCCCGTCGACCTCCTCTGGGGCTACTTTCGCACGCAGCCCCGGCTGGTCGCGGCCTACGTGATCCTTTCGTTCTACTACCCGTTGCGCGTGCTGGCCACCCCGCACCTGTTTGGCAAGTTCATTACGCTCATCAACGGCCCCGGGCCGACCCAGTGGGGCGCCCTGGGAAGCATCACGGGCGTCGTGATACTGGCGTGGGCCGTGGCCCTCGCGATGCAGTACGGCATGGGGGTGCTCGACGCCCGGCACGGCCCTCGGTTTCAAAAGCACGTGCGCGACCTCGCGCTCGATCGCGTCTTGCACGCGTACCGTCGCAACTACCAGGAGCTCGAGGCGGGCGACGTGCTGGTCAAGGTGTTTGAGCTTCCCGAGGCCACGTACCGCGCCGTGCGTAAGCTGCGCAGCAGCATGTTTCCCGTTTTTCTGACGGTCCTGGCTGGCGGGGCGCTGTTTTACTCGATGCACCCGACCTTGGCGCTGGTCTACTTGGTCTTTGTGCTGTTTATGGTCGGCATGCTCTGGCTGAGCACGCGCGTGCTGTACTCGCGCTGGGTGCATTCGATGGAAGCCAAGGATCGCATGCACGAGGACATTGACGACTTTCTGACCAACCTCTTCACCCTGTACATCACCGACACGGTCGACTACGAGCAGGCGCGCCTGCACCGCACGGCCAACGCCTTTAAGGACGAGTGGAGCGCCAACTGGCGGCGGTCCACCCGCCTCCGAGCGGGCACCACCGTGCTCAAGTGCGTGTTTCTGCTGGCCATCCTGCTCGCCGTCGTCAAGCTCAAGGAAACCGGCGCCCTGGTCAGCGTCGCCTCGGCGGTCTTTGTCAGCATTCGCCTGGACCAGGTGCTCTACGACGCCACGGTCAACTACATGGACCTCCTGTACGAGCTGGCCACTCTGCAAAAGAACACGCGCTTCCTGCAAAAGGTCATGGACCGCTACCCCGCCGTCATGGTGCCTCGGGACCGGCTGGAGATGCGCGTTGCGGAGGGAGGCGTGCGCATGGAGCGGCTCGTGCTGCGCCGCGAGGACCAAGACCGGCCCATCTTGGAAGGGGTCGACCTGGAGGTGCACCCGCGCCAGCGCGTGCTCGTCACGGGGCCCATCGGCAGCGGCAAGTCGACCCTGATGCGCCTGCTGGTCGGCCTGCTGCCCTACGAAGGCTCGCTGACCATGGACGGGCACGAGGTGCGGGACATGAGCGCCGCCGAGCTGCGCGTGGCCGTCACCTACATTCCTCAGAGCCCGCGGCTGTTCAATCGCACGGTGCTCGAAAACGTGACGTACGGGTTAGACGGCGCGGTGACGCGCGCCGAGGTGGAGGCCGTGCTTGCCCGCCTGGCGATTCCCAACTACCCTGCGCTCGACTCGTCCGCCGGCAAGAGCGGCTCGCGCCTGTCGGGCGGGCAGCGGACCATCGTGTACCTGATTCGGGCGTTCTTTCGCAAGACCCCCATCGTCATCCTGGACGAGCCGACGGCGGCGCTCGACCCCGACACCAAGGAGGTGGTGCGGCGAGTCGTCAACGAGCTGTTTGGGAACAGGACCTTGTTTGTGATTACCCACGACCACAGCGTCGACTGGAGCGCGGTTGCTCACCTTCGGGTTGGCAAAGGGACGGCGTATGTCGAGGCAATCGCGTCGTGACGCTCCTGGAAGCGCATTGGTGTGATCATCGATTCAAAGTCAATTCAAGCACGGTTTGAGCGAGGGTCCACCAGCCCGACCGGTCCACTCCGGTTTGCTGGGCTAGGCAGCGTCATGCAACGTCGTTGCCCTGGCAGCAACTTCGGCTCTCTTGACCTGCAAGTGTGCTTGTAGGCCGCTCAGGAGGGCTGCGGCCTTGGCAGGATCTGTGAGATCCTTGTAGTTGATGATGGGAGGGATTTCAGGAACCACGAATTCCATTTTGAGCTGGTCTGCATGGTACTTGAGCTGGCACATCTGGATGGAGAAATCGACGACATGGTCCAAGTAGCCAAACATCGCCACGGAAGTCTCGTGGGGTGTCAGCGTCACGGACCGATTATAACCGTACCGGGTTCGAAGCACCGACGCCATCCGAACACGTGCAGCGAGGCATCGTCTGATGCTGCCATGTACTTTCTTGAGCTCGATTGCCTCGAGTGCCAAGGTCTCTTCGCTAACCAGGGCCCTTATGATCGGGTTGATGTGCTGGTCCACAATTATGGCGAGCACTTTATCAGCCTCGGTCTTGCTTACGGGCAGGTGGGAGAAAGTAGGCGTTTTGCATAGTTGTTCGACGTCTATCTGATGGCGCGACGATATTGCTTTGGGCTTTGCGAAGTCCGAGTGTCCGTGAAGCAACTTCATCGGGCAAACGTCCCGAGCGCAGTCAACCTGCGCCAAGTAAGGGTTATGGCCCTTGACTCGGGCGCATGCCGCTCGACACTCCGTAGCGTGGTCAGGATTGCCCGTAAGCCGCCCTGACGCCACAGGTTTCACTTGCGGTTCATATGGGGGAAGCTTCAAGTCCTTAAGCACGGGCCGAGCCGCAGCTGCAGACGCACCCCCGGCCGCAGCTGCAGACGCACCCCCAGCCGCGGGTCCAGCCTTAGCCTTCTCCTTCTCCTCTTTTATTCTTTGTTTTTTTTGGTCACCTTTTGCCATTGTGGGCGTCTTTCCCCGACCGATGTCGTCATGAATTTTCTCTGGGGAGGCCGCGGGTGCGCCGGTGGGGGCGCTTTATCCAGTTTGTGCTATGCCTGCCCTCGGGAACATCGTGGCGTACGTTTGGGCGTGCTGGGGCGCGATATGGCGCCTGGTGCTTCTGCGCTGGGGCACAGCGGCCGACCCGGCCAGTACCGTCGAGGTGGTCGGGCTCGAACGTTGCCGCTTTCCAGCCGTCCCGGCCGTCGTCGATGGGGTCGCGGTTCCCATTCAATTTCAGCACCCTGGGCAGCTGGGCTTTCTGCAACAAGCGCACGGGGGCGGTCTTTGCCTGTATTACAACGGCCGGAGGCGGAGGCGTGTCTACGACAGCTTTGGCCGTTGCTTGGGCACGACCCGCTGCCGAGATGCCATTGACTCTTGGCACATTGCCATTTGGCAGTGGTCGCCGCGAGCCATTTGGCAGTGGTCGCCGCGAGCCATCTTCGCCAGTCCGACGGCCGAAGCGCTTGGCCAGCGCCTGGGCGTCCGGACAAAGGCTGGCTGGCTGGCCTGGGGCGGAGCCTACGCTCTGGGGCTACCGGTTTCTCTGGCGCGCGTCTTGGCGACCAAGCAATCGCCGTCGTTGGTGGTCGTGCTCCTCACGCTTCACGGTCGCCCGCAATGCGACCTAGGCCACGCAAACGTCTTGTTCTTTGATCGGGCCAACCGCACCGCGCAGCGCTTTGACCCGCTCGACCCCTTCAACGGTCACCCCCAGCTCGATCAGGCATTGACGACTGTTTGTCGCGTTGAGTACGGCTACACGTACCTGGCTCCGCTTGGCGCGGCGCTGGGCCTGGCTGGTAGCATGCAGAGCCTGGAGATAAGGGACCCGAGAGGCGACCGCCTGCCGACCGACCCGGTAGGCTTTTGCGCAGCCTGGAGCCTGTTTATGGCCGAGTTTCGGCTGGCCAACCCCGAGCTTGCTGGCGACGTGGCCCTGGCGACGGCCCTTCGCTTCCTAGCGAACCGCCCCGAAAGCCGCACAGTATTTATCCGAAGCTATTCGGTGCGCGTATTGAGGGAATCCAGCTCGCTTGCGACGTGGGCCTGGCTGCCGGCAGAGCTGGTCGGGAAACACGCGCACGGCTTGGCCAGGCGGATGAGAGAGTGGCGCCGGTGGCGGCAGTGGGACTCTGGCGCCGGAAGCACACGGCTCAAGCCAGGGGAGCCAGGGCGTGGGCAGGCAGGGCGAGAGGGGGAAGAGGGGCGCGACCAGAGCGGCGCGGGCCACTCCTTGGTCAGGAGCGCTTGCGGCCCCGCCGGCGTCAATTGACAAACGCTCTCTCACTCTCTCATTTACTCACCCACATCAACCAGTCCCCAAGCTTGCCAACGCTCTGCATCACGCATCTTTGCTCCATCACTTCAACCAGGTAAGGTCATGTGCCAGCTCGACGTCTGTTTCTGTAGGCTCTGTCGATCAAAGCTCAGTCGTGCCCCCCTTGGCTCAAGTCTTCGTTCTCTCCGCCTTTCTCTCCACGGCCCTCGCGAGTTCAGCTCGGGTCTCGCCAGGTAAGGGCCGATCCTGCGCTGGTCGTCTGACGATGCAGCCACAGCCACCTGCGCAAACGCGCCATCTAAAGACTGCCACCTCGGCGCTGTCGACGGTACGGTGCGCGCGCTGCTTGCTGTGACCGGCTACTCATGTCGTTCAACCGAGGACGGCTGTCCGATCACCCTCGCCATTCCGGTGCTCCAACTCGCCAGGGCCTCCTTCCCACACGCCAAGGCGAGCGGTAGGGTTGCCAGGCTGGCGCAAGAGCGTATTTGACAGCTGCGGCTGGATGATAGGTTGCGTCTGGCGTGCACGCCGAGCAACGCCTGGCCCAGGTCGGTCGTGCCTGCTCTTGGCCGCCTCTGACATGGTCACCTGGTGAGCAAGTTCAGCGACCCCTCTCCTTTGCGCTATCCATCCCTTTGCCTCTCCCCGGCCAGCTCTTTTGCCGCGCTGCGCCTCGGACGGCCCAAGCGGTTGGTCGATCAAAGATCGAGAGCATCAAGGGGAGCGCTGACGACTCGATACTGGGGATAGGTGTGGAATCCAGTGGTTGGCGCCTACACCCACCGCCGCCCCTTGGCCCTGGACGAACCCCTCGCGGCTGCTCTCGGAGGGAGCTTGCCTGGTGGGCTTGTACGGTCCCAAGCAACGCACCATATCGACTGACGTCCATCCCTTTATCCGCTAGCCAACCAACGTCTTTGGACCCATCATCGCCAACGGCACCGCCTTCCAGACTGACTACCTCCTGGTCGCCACCTAGCCTCTTCGGCGTGAGGCTGAACTCGGCCCGTTCCAGCTCGCTGGGCCAGCCTTGGGTCTTCCTCTCGTCTCCAGCCTGGCGGGAGGGAGGTCCTCGGCCTTGCGCTGGTCGTTCGTCCTCACCAGAGGGGGAGGGACGGCCAGCGGCGGGCTTGGTCAGCGTCGCCGTTGTGGGAACCTGACCCAATTGAAACTCACACCCCCAGTCGTGCCAGTCATGCTTTTTGCCCCATCGTGTGTGAATTTGCTCAGCCTCGGGCCGGTTTCTCCGTTGGGTGGGTGCGTCTCAACGCCCGTCGTCCACGGCTGGCCGGTCGAGAGTTGGTCCGTGAGGCGGCGTAGCCAGGTCAGCGGCGTGATCCGGTGGCGTCGGGTGGCCTGGTCGATCAAGCCGCGTTGACGGCCATTGCAAAGCACGAGCTGAGAACGATGTTGAACAGCGGAAACGGCAGAAACACGCCACCTGCGATGGCGAGGTTGACGCTGTGCCACGCCATCTGGGGGTTCTTGATGGCTCCGCTAAACACCTTGCCCGCCAACCGCGACCCAAACATGAACATGAGAACCAAAGAGACGATAAACATCAGGATGATAATGTACCCCCCCGAGCTCGTGCCCTCAGACGAGACGTACTCGTCGTCCGAGCCGGTGGCCTCTGCGTCGCTGGGCACGCTGGTGACTCCCTGCAAGCTGTTGACCACCTCGTTCTTCTTTGCCCCTCTTGCGAGAAACCGGAGCGGGGCTGGGGTCATGAAGGACATGGCGGTGGATCGCATGGGCATGGCGGCGGTTACACGAGGGTGGAAGCGGCGGCGGCGGGGTTTGTGTCGGGGGCCGCCTCCGAATTATTGTTCACCAGCTCGGCCAGGACGTCGGCGGCCTCGTCGTCCGTGACGTCGGCGAGGTCGCTGAAGCCGTCGTCAAAGTCCTCCTCGCCCGCCCGCCCCTCGCAGTGGCTCGTGACAAACGCGTTGGCCTCGGCCAGCGTGCACACCACCCGGTACGGGCGCTGCGGGGGCACGATGGTAAACACCGTCTTGAGAATCAGGCGAAACAGCCGGGTCCGCGTGACAATCGAGGTGCAGATCAGGTGGTCGCGCACGGCGTCGCGGTGCTTCTTGAGCATGGCCGAGATGCGCCGCGCGAGACGCATCGGCAGCCGCGCCGCGTTGGACACGTCAATGACAATGGCGTGCGGGTCGGGGTACACCAGGATCTTGACAAACAGGGCCTCGGCCTTGTTCACGAGCGCTTCGAGCTCGGCGGACGTGGTCTTTGGCGGCAGCTCTCCCATCACGAAGTACGCCACCGGCCAGTGCTCCACGTAGGCTTGGGCCAGCGACGACAGTTCGTCCGGCGCAATGACCGGGCGGTTGGGCGCCCCCGCGGGGGCATCGCTCGGCGCGAGCGAGGGACCAGACATTCGAGTGGAAAATGCCGCTGGGCCGCCGCTCACGCCGCCTGGCGGCCCGGCCGCGGCCTGCCTCGCTCCCCCGTCGCCGGCCACGTCCCCTTGGCTCCTCGGCAGCGCCACCCACCCTTCGGATCACGCTGCGCGGTCGCCGCCCGCGACGGCGCCCCCTGCCGAGGCGGCCCAGGGCTGCCGCTCGCGCCCCAGGGTGATGAGCATCCGCCGCAAAACGCCCTCGGCCGCGTTGCAGCGGCGGTGCGCGCTGCTGGTGTGCAGCACGGCAACGCGCTGCGCGTGCGCCGCCTCGAGCATGTGCCGGTACTCCTGCACGCTGGTCAGCGCCCGCACCTCGGGCCCGTCGAGCCCGTACGCCGGGGTCGCCGTCTCGGCCAGCACCGCGCCGCGCCGCTCCGCCTCGCGCGTGCGGTCCTGGAGCGCCTGCAGCTCGACCCCGACTTCCCGCATGCGGCTCCGGGCCGCGTCGATCGTGCGCCGCACGACCGCCGCGACGTGGCCCCCGACGCGCCGCGTGTCCTCGGCCAGCTGCTCCGTGAGCAGCCGGCACAGGCTCTCTTCCTGCTGCACCGCGCTCGTAAAGTGCCCGCGCATGCGCTGGCAGGTCGAGTGCACCTCGTGCAGCGTGTATAGGAGGGCCTGGCAGTGGTGGAGGCGGTCCTGCGGCCCGTACTGCGCCTGCAGGGCCTTGAGGCTGTCGTGCAGGGCCGCGATAGTGGTCTCGGTCTCGCGGATGGCCGTGCGCAGGCCGTCGTGGCGCAGCTGCGCAGCGCGCGCGACGGCTGCGAGGCGCCGGTTGGTGCCGATGGGGTCGGTGGCGAGCGGCAGCGCGGACGGAAGGCTGGGCTCGCTGGTCTGGGCGTCGCGCACCTGCTGATGGAGGCCTTGCATGTGCCGCTTGGCGTTGGCCAAGGCGTCGGCTAAGCGCCGCTCCTCCACGGCCAGCGCCCGCAGCCGGCTTTCGCGCTCGGCGCCGGCCGCCTGCGAGTCGCGCGCCCACGCGCGCCGCGCAGCCTGCATGTCGGGATCGTCGAGGGCCGCGTCGTCGTCGCCCGCCCCCGCAGCCGGGGCCCGCCGCTCGACCGTGGGCAGCCGCTGCTGCAGGAAGCGCATCATGGCTTCCAGCTCCGTCATGGCCGTTTCGCAGCGTCGGATGCAGTGCGGGTCGTTGGTGTTGTCCATGCCCGCCTGCGCCAGCGTCAGGGCCAGGGCCGACGGGTCGTCGCTGGCCGGGTCCTCGGCGGCCTGCAGCTGCTGCCGGAGCGCCTGCAGCTGCTCGGTGACAGGCCGATGCACGTCCTTCTCGTACAGGGCTTGCAGGGCCACGCACATGGCGTGCCAGTGGCCCTGCTTGCGCTGGGCGCTCTCGTGCAAGGTTCGGAGCGAGCCTGCGGCCTCGGCCTGCAGGTTGGCCAGCTCGCGCTCGAACCGGTGGAGGTGGTTGACCACGGCGCCCTGGGCCGCCACAAAGAGCTCCTGGTGAAGCCGCACGTCCTCGTCGGCGTGATGCTTGACGCGCGTCCGCACCTCGGACAGCGTGTCGCCGTAGCTCCGGGCGGCCGCCACCGCCACCTCGACCCGAGCCGCGCTGCGGGAGCCTGGGTGGTACGCCACCAAGCCCGCGGCTTGGGCGTGCATGTCCTGGCCGCAGCGCTCGACCTGAAGGGCCTGCGCGTTGCACGTGGCCGCCAGCGCCGACCCCTGCCGGTGCAGCTGGAGCCCGTACGTGCCCCAGAGCGCCATGGTGCCCTGGAGCTGCCCTTGCAGCTCGCCGAAGAGGGGCGTGTCGCGCTCGTCCTGCGCGCCCGCCCCGACCACCGCCTGCACCCGCTGGTCCACCAGCAGCTCGCCTACGCCGGCCAGAGTCTCGAAGAACCCGACGCGCCAGGCGTTCCACGTCGCCGTGACGCTTGCGGTCGTCAGCTGAGAGGCGCCCGTCACGCCCGTCGCTCCGCTGCGGCGGGGTCCGGCGTCGGGCTGCCGGTCGCGCTGCCGAAGGGCCGTGACGTCCCTCTGAGTGATGACAAGCCGCTGCTCCTGGCGCCCGTCGTTAACGCGAGGACCCAGCTGCTGGAACTCGGTGAGCGGAATGCGCGCGGCGGTGACGCTTGCGTTTGTGGTCATGCGGAGCGAGGCGCCAGGCGGGGACGCAGCAGGGTTACGACGAGGGTGAATTGAGCACTTTTTGCAGCCGGCGCCTTCTACCCCTGCTTTGCGACAACAAGAACCGATCCTGACGCGCTGGCCGACGGCGCCGGGGCGTCGGGCGCCCCGGTCTCCTCGCCCGGCAGGTCGGGCAGGCCTGTCTCCGCCGTCGCGTCTGCGCCATGCAGGGGTTTGCCGACTTGGGCCTCATCCCCCGACTCGACCGCCGCATCCCCGGGCTCCGACGCCTCGTTGCTCTCCGCGTCCGCCGCGCCGTCCTGCGGACCGGCCGCGTCGCTGGGCGTCGCCTCGCCCTTCGGGTCCGACGGGCTCTGACTGACGCTGCCTTTGGTCTCCGGGTCGTGCGCGGGGGACGTGGCCTGCGCATCGACCTTGGGATCCGACGCGCTATCCGATGTGATGATGGTGGTGGAGACCGTGGAGCCGCTGGGCCGCCGAACGCGGGCGCGCGGCGCCGCACGACAAGCTGGGGAAGGAGGGCTGCCTTGCACGATCCACTTGCCCGTCCAGAATCCCATGCCGCCGGCCAGGCCCCCGGCCCACAGCATCGCCATGATGGCAAACGCGATGGCGATGTTCCGGGCATGACGCGTTCGGAGAGCGATGGGAATCAACACGAGGAGAGCCATCCCCAACGGTAGCCGCGGGGAGCACGACTTGTTGCTCACCCAGGGCGGGAGGCTGCTGCTGGACATGAACGTCAACATTGTTTCCCCTGCGCGGAAGTGCCGACTTTTTTGTCCTTCTGCTCCCTCCCTGCGCCTCGCCTCGCCCCCTCCTCTCCCCGAGAGAGGAAGGCCGACGACGCGGCTGGTTCCGGAGCCGGATCGAACCGGAATGCTTCCCAGCCGGGCGTGGGCGCACCCGAGTGCCCGGGAGGAAGAGGGGCGGCGGCGCGGGTCGGAGCCGCTGTCGTAACCAATCTGCCACACCAAGGTCAAGGCCTTGACCGCGAGGCTCACTTTGGCCACCGCGGATGGCACTTTACCTCGACAACAGGTCCGGGCGAGGAGTGGAAGAGCCGACGCCACCATCGTGACAAGGGACACGTCCAGGTCGTTTGGACACCATGGCCGAGGCCGGCGGCTTGGCTCGGGCATGCGTTGCTGGCTCGGGCAAAAAAATGACTGATATAGCTCACGGCGAGGGGCTCGGCCCGGACTCCTGCGCGCACCGCCCGGCGTTGGTAGGCAGGGGTGATTTTCCAGCCCAAGCTCTCATGCGCGAGTTGGTGCTCATGGCAAACCCCACAAGGTACGCCAACGCCAGGGTGAGCGTCACAATGGTCGACACGAGCAAGAAGAAAGGCGGATGTTGAACGTTCCGCAACCAGGGGTAATAGATGGAGAGAAATGCTGCGATCCTTGTAGCGCGTGACACATTTTGCCACGAGGGGCATCCCGGGCGGGGGTGGCGTAAGTAGTCTTGCGCTGAAGGGTGCCATGGGTGGCGCCGAGCGGACGAGCCAAGCATGCCTCGGGAAGTCGACCTTGCGCGATCGGAAAAATGAAACGAGAGCCCGTTGACGCATGACTGTACCTTGCCTCCCAAGGAGTGACAAAGGCTGCCAAGGTCGGGTCTTACGGAGCACACTCCCGGGTTGGCAGTTGATACGGCTCTTGGCATCCGCGGTCCAAAACCGTAAGTGACGTGGCGCAAGGTACATGTGTAATATGTCCGCCGCAAATACTCCGGATAAGTCTTGTGCTGAGAACTGCAAATAGCGGCATTTATTCCGGGTTGCTCATTTTACCGTTGATGCGCCCGACTCATTTTCTGCGCCAACACCTCGCCTTGTTCCGTCAGTCCAACGACCTCGAGCCCGGCAGTTGCAACATTAGTACCGCAGTCCTTTGCATCGACCCGCTCAGCTCATCGATCTTCCTCGCGCGCCACCATGCTACCAGCCGCGCGTGCCGATTTGGAAGCCTTGTACGCCAGCAGTGATCCCGACGAGCCGGTCGTAAACGTGCTTGGCGATGGGTTGGTCGAGCCTCAGTCACGCCCTTGCCTCGTTTCCCAAGCTGAATCTCGCTCGCCCGTTGGCGTTGATCGTTTACTTGTCGACCCCATTGCCACGCTGATGCATCCGTTGCAGCACCCACCCCACTGCCTGCCGCAGCAAGGCCCAACGCCGCGTTCGCCACAGGAATCGCCGCAGGATCCGGGACACGAATGGGTTGACGACGAGTGGTTGACGCTTGCGTCTCCCCTCCCCGACCTTGATGTCAGCTTTGATTGGCCCGACTTGACGTTGTCGGAGCTCATGGCGCTGTCACCGTCGTCGGGCTCTGCGCAAGCCCAATCAACCCCGTCCGTGCCAAAGGTACGCGCTCAATCGGCCAAGCCCAAGACGCAAAGGGACAATCGCGAGTCGGCCAGAGCATCGCGCGAACGTCGGGCCACGCTCAGGAGAAAGGCCTCTGACTGCTTGACGCTCACGGCCTCTCTGCTGCTCGACCTGCTCAACAACCCTCAGAACGGGCTTCGCTGCAGCCGCCGCCGGTTGCAAGCTCACCACATTGCCTGCGCTGCGCCGTCGGGTGAACGCGCCTCGGAAGCGTGTCGAGCGATTGATGCCCTCGTCTGGATTTCCCAGAGCTAAACCAAGTTGTGCGCACGCCCATCGTTCCCTGGAGCAGTACTTATTGCTTGCAGAGGCGTTGAGCGTCCCGTAGCGTTGCAATTCAATGCTTAGACCACACCCCTGTCTTGAGCTGTCCACGTTGGCAGGCGGTTGTGTTCAAAGTGAACGCCACATTGCTTGTGAGCCATTGGCATGGTTGGGCTGAGAGTTGCGTGGGCAAGGAAGGAGTGACCGAACGTCGCAAAACGCTCTCGCTCCTCCGGCGCCTCGCCTCCCTGCTCTCCGGCGGGTGCCCGGCAAGCTACGGAGACCGCTAGGCGCGCGCCATTTCTTCCGACGTCAGCATGGTATGCTTGACCGATACCGACCGGCCCTGGCTGCAGCTGATTCTCAAGGCTGTTCGCCGAACCACAAGCATTTGCTGGGACGACGACCTCAAGCGCCTCGACACGTACGTGCATGCCATGTCCCGAGGCGGCCATGGCGGCCGGGCGGCGCTGACCGCGTCTCGAATCCTTGAACGCTTGGGGCAGGCCGAGAGCGGTCGCGCTGGAACCCAACCAACGCATCTGGGCCTGCTCCTGCACTGGCTTCGAGGCCACGTGCCCGAGTACGAGGAGTTTGTTCAGCGTGTTCTGCAGGCGCCAGCGTGGGGCGCCCAGGCGCTCGGTCCAGCGGGCGACCTCCCCCCGATCAACGACCAACAGTGCGCGTCCATGCAACCCGAGTACAGTCGACCCTCTCCCCAGTGCGTCAAGCCAGCACCGAGGGCGATGCGCGCCGCCGATTCCAAGGACGGTGCTGCCGCCGTGCGACCAGCCTGCCTCCGAAGGTCGGATGCAGCGTGGCTGCAGCGGCTCATGCGTGGCATCAGACACATTGGCAAAGCGGAATGGCCCATGTGGTTCAGGCGCATGGACTACTACGTGCAAAAGCTCCACCGTCAATACTCGCCCCCGGGCGTGGCCAAAGCACTTAGTCAGTACGTCTACAACCTGAGCCAGAACCTTCCACCAGAGGACCCATTGGCGCTGTTGCTGGCTACGGCTCGCACCTCGCTTCCCGGGTACAACTCGTTTCTGCTAAAGTGCGAGGCAAGGGGTCCGGACATGACGAGCGCCATCAACACCAAAGAACGAGACGCCTTTGAGGGTGCGTCGTACGACGACGATTATGAGGGGGTCCTGTGAGAGGCGCGCCGACGCGGCCGCCCCGAGCCACCGATCAGCTTGAAGAGTTTGAGCTGCAAGAATTAGAGCTGCCACACCTCCCTGTCCGCTTTTGACGACGCCTGACCTCATTTTGGCGTCATCGAGTACGCTCGTCACTCCAGAGGCCCAGGGTCGCACCAGCGCCTGTGGTTGGCAATTTGCAGCACCGCCGTTGTCATGGGCGGCTCTGTTATTCTACCGAACCCGACGACCGTGTACACGGTGGCACTTTGCTACGCTGTGCGCGACGGGCGCCTCGGGGCACGGACCCATGTGCGAGTCGCAAGCCGGCTTTGCAAGGCCGATGGGGTTCCCGCCGAGCGGCGAACCTACTGGCTCGGTCGGGGCATGGCGGCGGCCAGTCTTGTCGGGGATGTCGGCTCGGTGCGGTCCGTTCTCAAAGCATGCCTCGCTGAGCTGAGCGACAGCAGCGATCGGACCCTCTTTTGGAAAGGCGTGGCGCGAGGCAAGGGGGCGGCGAGCATGTGGAAAGCCCACGACCTTGTCGAGGCAGCAGCTCCACCGGGGCTCGTTGCCGCCATGCTAGCGGCGGCTGTGCGCGAGCAAGCTTGGAACGCGGTGGCGCTCATGGTGTCCAACCTTGGGCGAGCTCTCCCCGATCGCCAGCGGATCGGGGCCCTGAGCAAGAACAACTCGGAGCCTCCCGGCAGCCTGGTGCTCCTGGCTTTGGACGGCGTCACGCCCGACGACCTCACAAGCAGTCAGCGCCGCTGGGTTTTCAAGCAGGCGGGGTTCAGGTCCTTGCTCTCCCTCGGCCATCGCCTGAGGCACCCGCGGGGTTGGGCCGGTTGGTCCGCGGACAAACGCCAACGGCTGTGGGAGGAAGCGGTCCGTCGCGTTGAGTGGAGAGCCAAGCTCGACCCCAGCAGCCGGCGAGGCACGCTTCAATGGTGCACGGCCATCGAGGACGAAGCGCAGCCGAGGTGCTTTGGCGCATGTGTGTCGTCTGGTTTTGTGCCGCACATGGCATAGGTGGGCAATCGTTTTCGAGCCTTTTAAATTCAAGCATGTGTACAACAACAAGGTGTGTGAGTAGCTCCTTGGTCCTGACGGGCGGCCCCTTGCCCAAGGCTGTCGTGGTCGCTCGCAAGCGGGAGGACGGCGCAGTTACCGTATTAAAGCGGCAAGGAGAGACCGGGGGCGTTGCTGATCACATGTGTCAAGGAGTAACTGCGAAGGGCCGTCCCTGCAAGCGGTCTACGCCGCCAGGGCAAGAATGGTGCCGTCATCACGCGAGGGAACCTGGAGGTCGCGAGCAAGCGACGCCCCTTGCGCCCGCCAACGCTGAGGCCGTTGCGCCCGCCAACGCTGAGGCCGTTGCGTCCGTCAACGCTGAGGCCGTTGCGCGGGCGGCGACCGTGAAAGCCGAGGCGGACGCGTACGCGGCCAGGACTCGGGCGGAGGACGCGGCCTTTTCAGAGTTTCAAAGCGTCAACTCTGCGTGGTGGCCGGCGTTTGAACGGCGGGTGATGGATCTCTGCGAGGAAAGCATTCGCGAGCTGGTTCCAGCGCTGGTCAGCGAGGCAGTCCACGACCAACGATGGTGAGGCGCTGGGGGCCATTGCAGGACCGACGGGCCCCCACGGGCTTCAAAGGCAGCGGGATGGCAGTGCGCAGGCTGCCTGGCTCACGCCACTTCCGTGTCGGGCGAGCCGGGCCGGCTGACGACACATGACGAAATGACGTTGCTTCGACAACGCTGCCTGAGTCGTGGATGCACCCGAGATGGCCGCAGTTGACGTCCGTGCCCTGCAACGCGACGTGCACCGTCCGCAGCATGGACTCGTCCATCTCGCAAGTGCTCATGTACCTTGCCGATGATTGCCATGTCGAGACCGGGGATTGGTCACCGCTGCGGCTGGCGGTCGAAGGCCTGTTCATTCTTGAGGGCTCGGGGGAGCCCGACCTCCCGAACCCCGCTCCCTTGCTGTGCACTGTCGCTCTGGTCTGCGCCGGAGTGATCGACGACCCGTCGCCGCCGCCGCCGTGGCAGGCAAGCCTGGGCTGGGCTCGCTACTGGCAGAGCCTTGCGCCAACGTCCCTCCAGAACGATGGGTGGGGACGCTTGCGGGTCAAGCTGTTGTCGGAACCGCGCCTGGGCGACTCGGAGTGGATGGCTGCGCTCGTCATGGTCCACACGTGGTGTCGGAAGATGGAGCGCCAGTGGGATGGTCAAGTGTACACCGTGCTGGAAGCGGCAAAGGCGTGCCACGCGCATGAAGGACTGGAGCTGTGCCGCCGCCTCAACCCCACTCATCCATTGATGCAGCGAGTGGACACCAGCCTTCGATGGTTTTGGACCGGCGACTACGTCAGTTGCCTAGTCCAACACAACACTTGGCAAGCGATCAAAAAGACGAATGCTGTGAACGGGGTTGAGACGGACTGAACGTGCGCGTTGCAAGCCTTGCGGCTCAACCGAGTCGTCTCTAAGAGTCGAACATTGACTACGCTTGACGGCAAAAGGCGCGAGGCCATTGAGCCTGCTGGCAAGCGCATGCCAACGCGATGGAGTGACTGGCGAACGGTACTTTAATTCGTCTGCCGGGCGGGCGCCACCGACGAAAGGGGAGCCTGCGCGTCCGCGTACCTGCAGCCGTTGGCCTTGAATGCGTCAAGGCCTGAATGGTCGACTTGGTCCGCCAGCCCGTGAGCTTGGAGGTCGGCTGCGGCGTCGGACTGAGACCAGTCGGCGATGTCCTTGGTGCCGTAGCGAGCCACGCTGGAAAGCACCACAGCAAAGGTGAGAGGATGGCCGCTTCCCAGCCCGGCGCTTCGTACGTGACGCATCGTCGCCCAAGGCTGCCGAGGCGCTGGACTGCAAAGTCGCAGAGCGTCTCGTGGTCGACGGTTTGCAGTTCCGACAACAGACGTTGGCCTGCAGGCGCGGGCGTGACGGAGGACAGACGCCACGGGACAGTCATGGCCAGGGCCTACGTCGATCAAACATGTACGTCCCACCGCCGATCTGGTCCGCATGCTGATGCGCCGTCTCTGACAAGGTCTTGGGCGCGTCCCTCTGCGAGCAGGCCCAGGGCGCAAGCATCAGCGCGTCGACTCAAGGCTTGAGGGGGCAAGAGGGTACCAGCTGCGAGCCGACGGCGTCGCGGTGCTGCTTGAACTTTTTAAGCTTCATGCTTTCAAACTTGGCGCTGTGGGCGGCGACGAACTGGAAGATGCGTTGCAGCAGCGCGCCAGGGCTCGTGGTGCTTTGCACAACAAACGAAATGTACTACCAGGGGCAACGGACGTATCAACGCACTGCCGTGCTCGAACCCCCGCTCAGGAACCGACCTCCATTCCGGCAATGTGGGTCAAAGCGGCGTAGACGACGTAGCCAAGCTGTTCCGTGGTCCGGAGCTCGTTGAAAAACGGGTCCTTGAGCACTTGTTGCACAAGGAGGCTCAGCACCGACGCGCGGAGATCGGCGCTGCGGCCCAGCTAGATGGAGCAGAGCCACTGATGAGCGCGGTGCCAGCGGCGGCTCAGGCAGCGCGGTTGCGACCGACCTGGAAGCTGACGTTGACCGCGTTCGTCTCGGCAGCGGGAGAAGGGCGGCCAAAGAACCAAGCGCCTTTGTTGACGTGGCAGCCGTGGGCAAACGCGGCGCGGCCCACTGGCGGACCGGCGGGGCGGACCTCGGGGGCGAACCACGTCGGCACCTTGGCCGACAGAGCGGCGGCTTCCTGCACAGCGGGAGGCTCAGAACCGCGCTGCACGTCGTCAAGCAGCGCAAACCTGGGCGGAATAGTTTCCGACCACCAACGTTTCCAGGCAGGCCCTCTGCATCATTCGAGGCACCCACGCCAGCACGGCTTCCAGCGTCACTTCTGCGGGGCAGAGCAAGAGGTGATGGGCGGGGTGATGTCAGGCCTCTTGGGCTTGCGCCGCCGCTCACCTTCCAGCACAGGCAATTGGTCCAGATGGCTGCTGAACGGAGACTGGAGAAGCTGCTGCAAGTCCACCTTGAGCTGGGCGTACGGCGTGTCCTTCTACATCACGTCCCCCGAAGGCGTCAAGCATGGCGCAAACGCATATGCGCGTCCCCCGCGCCAAGGGTAGCCCTTGCAGTCGAGGGAACCCACCTCGACGTTTTCCAGCGACTGCTTCAGGCTGCTGAGAACGTTGGCGAAGGTAGTCGACGTTATGTAGTCGCGAATGCTGGCGAGTCGGTTGAGGATCAGTTTCAGGAGCTGCGGCGCCGTTTGGGTGTAGCCGAACGCAGTGATGCGCATGTTCCCAACGCTGTACTTCAATCCACCGACGCTGGCGGCGTACGCGAACTCGTTGATCGACTCCTATCGAGAGGCACCGGCACCTCGTCAGCCAGCTGCGCGAGCCACCTTCGCCGCTACTCGCTAGCCCCAAACCGACCTGCAGCAGCAGGAACGCAAGGTTGGTCCACGTGACCTGTCGAACAGTCATCCCGTGCACGTCGACTCGAAAGAAGAGGGTAACGTTCGCCTTGGGCTGCTTGAAAACCTGGTCTTGGAGATGCCACACCTATGCCCGTGGCGACCGACGTCAGAAACGCGCCGCCTCGCCGTGTGGTGAGACCTGCCTTGTTGATGCCTAGCCCTGGGAGGAGCGCCGGCACGGCCGACGCGTCTGGTGCGGGTTGCGGGCACAGCGAAAGGTCGTTGGGAATGAACGGGTTGCGATCTGGCAGCCGCAAGGCCTCGAGGGCGGGGCAAGCTTCCCAGTGCTGCAGCCCGGAGAGAGGCAATGAGGCGTGAGACCCGCGCGATCGCTTCATCCTTGCTGCGGGAGAAAGAGCGCGAGCGCACCTTGACACAGTCGTCCGACGCGACCTCTTGGTGGTAGCGCGTGCCGTAGATCTCTGCATCTCCACGGCTACCCATGAGCCCGAACTCGAGCTCTCATAGCAAGAACCGGCAGTGCCCAACGTGCCTTCCGTCTCATTCGCCACCTCAGCCATCTCGTTGGCCATAATGGTGATCTTCGCGGTTTGCGGAGTCCAGGACCGCACGGTCGTGGCCAACTGTTCTGCACGAGGCGGCAAGGTTGAGATCAGCGGCAGAAAGGACCGGCTCCCTTACCAGCGTCGAAGCGAACAGGGGCGTACGCATAGTTGAGCGTGTTGCAAGGCGGGTACAATTGCAGGGCGTGAGCCATGGCGCACACCGCCATGTGCGGCTCTTCCTTGTCCAGAAACTGAAACTCGATCGTCTTGAGCTGCTTGACCTCGTCAAAAACGTACTCGGGAACCCCGCCTGTCCACGAGCTCGAGGCGTCAGAGGACGCGGCTGCGCTGCAGCCAGGAAAGACCGCAGGGCCAGCGCCAAGTACCTTCTCGCAGAAGCCGGATGTAGCTGAAGACGTTGCTGACCACAATTTTCCACATTTCCAGCCCTTTTTCGGTCAGCGCCACGTGAATCTGCATACACGCTTGGTGAGACGGGTCGAGCCTCTGGGTGAGTTTGACGTGCTGAGCACGGCCTACCGTGAAAAAGCCAAATCCTCCTGGAAACCCAGGCTGGTCTCCGGCCGCAAGGCTGGTGGCGTACCCTGAACACGACTGCCAAGTCAGCGGCTGTATGCATGTACGTATCATTACCACGGCGCGCTGGTCATGAACAGCAAGAGCTGACCCTCTTGTTTGAGCAGGGACAGAAGCGATCCGGGCCCTTCGTGCCCAACGAGGTGCGAGAGAAGAGAGCCTGTACACGCTCGGCCTGTGAGCGGCCGCCATGCCTCACTCTTCCTCCACTCCAACTGACCAATTTGCGTTTCAAAGTTCAGCGTGTCGTCGGGCATCGGAAATGTCAGGGTGAGCTGCCGAACCTCCTTGACCGGCACCATTCGCAGCACCATTGGTCCCTGCACTCACACGAATCCTATGTGCGCAAGGCGGTCGCTCACCTTCCGACCGAAACGTACCTCGACCCCCTCGTAGGGACGGCCTTTGATGACCACGGGGCCCAGGGCCTTGTTGACCACGGGTCCAAGCGCATCGCGCACCAGGCATTCCAGATCGTCCAAGCACTCTCTACACAGCCCGTCCGGGAAAGAACGTGCGTTGCGACCGTCGCGCACGGCAAGGCGGTGCGGTGCGAGACGTACCTTCCGACGATGGCCACGGTGAGGCGGTCGCCGCTGTACTGCGCCTTGTAAAACTTGAGCAAGGCTTCGCGGACGTCTTCGCCCCGCTCGCGCGGGTCGTCCCACAGTGTTTTGGCGCTCCCGGTTGTAAACCTACGGGTTCCCCCCACCCCCGCGTTTTAGACCCCGAGAGCATCGGTGCCTGACCAAGGGGGCATACCGGTTGAAAGGGTGGCTCTTGGACGACGTGCTGCGGTCGAGATGAAAGGCGCGCCAGTTGTCGGAAGTCAAGTTCTTTTCGTGCTCCGACTGGACCGCCTGCACTTCCCTGGGGTGCAATGAGGCACCCAGTCGCCACCCACGCTGGAGCAAGCAACAGACCGCTGGCGCTCTCAGGGCCCTATCTTACCGTTCAACACTTTGAGGGTCCATGGCGGGCGCGATGAAAAACTGGGCAAATCGATCCAGGGTGCCTTCCAAGTGGCATGCTTCCACGGCGCAAAAGTACATGGTCTCGGTGTCCGACGTGAAGGCGTTGGACGCTCCTGCCAAACAGCCGTGACTGACCCCGTTCCTCAAGCCAGCGCGCGCAGGAAAGGGGGTGCAACGCCAGCGTCGGCCGGGCTCGACTCACCCGAGTGGTTCGACAGCCACTCGTTGTACCTGCATCGAGCTGTTAAGGATGGGTCGGGTACAAGAGGCAGCAGCGCCTACTCGGACGTCTTGGGGTACTTGGCCGTTCCCAAAAAGAGCATCTGCGCACCATGCACGGGTCAACGAGGCCATGGCTGGCGCGCACACGGCCACGATACTCACGTGCTCGAGAAAGTGAGCCAGGCCAGGGTAATCGCTGGGGTCGCACAACGAGCCAACGCCCACGCACGCGGCAATGGCGGCCTTTTCCTGCAAGACCGCTCACTGTAAGGCTGGTTGGCAAATGCCACTGCTGGCAAACCGTTGTGGCGTCGTGGGCGAGAAGGCATCGAATGCCGTTGGGAAGCTCGACGGCCCTGTACTGCCGATCGTCGCTTGCTGACTTGATGATGGTGGGGTCGGGCATGCTGGTGGGAGCAAGAATGGCCTTGCGAGACGCTTCGCATCCGTGTGGTTGACGAGCCACTTCGAGAGTGGCCCCTTCGCCTCACTCCTCTGCGTCATACACTTGGCCGGCCGGCGATTCACTGAACAGGAGTCGGACATTGCCTTTACAGCACTGCTCCTTCCAGAATGCGCCTTCTTCAAACTTGGACCGGTTTTCAACAGGAGTACGCACCTTGCCCTCGGGCTTCAATTCATGCCAAACCCAAAAGACGAAATCCAAACGTAAAGGCTGCCATGACCGCGTAGCCGACCATCTTGGTCAAAGCAATGACGCCTCCACCTGCGGCGTGGGCTTGCGTCGCTTCAACCGTCGGACATGTCGCAGACTATGCCAGCTCGTTCATCGTCGCTGCCGTCGCTGCTGTCACCAAAGTCACTGCTGTCGCCAAAATCGCTGCTGTCGCCAAAGTCGCTGCTGTCGCCAGGGTTGCTGCCGTCGCCAGAGTCGCTGCCGTCGCCAGAGTCGGGCTGGTTCATGAGAGCTTGGTAGCATCTCGTTGCAATGACGGCGAGTAAGGTTGCTGTCAGTGGGACTTTGCAAACGTGCCCGGCAATCGCCAGGCACCAGACAAGCTCCAGTGCTTCTCGACGGTACATCGGGTCCTTGGAGGTGCCTGGTGCTCGCCATGAGTTGAAACAACGAGCATCAAGGTCTTGGTGAGCTCCCATTGTCTCCAACAGAATGTACCAAGGAGTTGCGCACAGCTCTTGTCGGTAATAGACCAGGCTGCTGCGATGAGGTGCGCTCACGTAGATTGCCAACACTTGAACACTCGCGGCAAACAGTCGCGCTAGGTTTGGGTCGTCGTCCCGGTCCCGCGACAATACCATCAAGTGCACGACTTTCGCAGCCAATCTCTCGCTTCCGGCGCGTAAGCGACGGCCTTTGAACCACGTTGAATAATACGTTGAATGGCAAAAGACAGGGCCAACGCTTGATACGCTGGCGAGCTCGGGTGTCAGCATCGTCAGGTCTGCCGCCGGGGTTGGGTCTGTCGATAAGGGCGAAAGAAGGTCGACTCGATCAGCAGTGAGGCCGCGCCCTGACCACTTGCCCTCCAACGCCATTCTGGCGACGTGCGAGTTGCACGTCAGACGCAGAGAGTTGTTCAGGCAGACGATGGACCCAGGACCCAGAAGGTTAGCCGGGATGCAGTGCTCCTCCCGCGCGCATGCGCTCCAGTTGCCTTGCACTAGCTCCAGGCTAGCCAGGGGGGCCCACAGATCCCGAGCAATCTGTTCCAAAAACTGCGAGACGTGGCGCGCCGTATTGCTGACCGAGAGAGAAACCCTGTTGAGGGAGGGCAGGCTGACTTGGGAAAACGGGGTCGCCCACAAGTCCATGGAAAGCGATTGCGTGTGCGTGTTGTTGAAGACGCCGAGCACGATCAGGCCTCTTTGGACGGCCTCTGCTTGCGCCGGCCACGGCATCCAGTTCAGGAACACGCATTGCGGGTGGCAAAACCCAGCGACAGCGGCCGGAGCCCGAGCGTCAGGCAGTGGCTTCTTTGCATAACCAAATTGGTTTGCTACGAGGGTCAGGTCTTTGATGCGCCCAAGCCGGCGCAGGAAGTGAATCCACTCGTCCCCAGAGTCTTCGTTTAAGACCACCGTCACTCTGGTATCACGAAAGCGCTCTTCCCACGAACGAGCGCGATGGTCAGGTGGAAGCTTTGTAGCATACATATCAGCCAACTCTTGTTCGGCAACTTCTATATCATCAGTTCTGCCATCAGCAGCATCGTGTGCTGGAACTTGAGGCCTCTCCTGATAGTAAATTCGGATTCCGTGATTGGCGGTGAATTGGACGTTGCACATCATTGTCCCGGGCGAAACGGAGTGGTCGAGCTTGAGAGTAAATGCAAGTGACGCTCGCGGGTTTCAACTTCAAAGGGAGACATGGACCGGTCCAAGTGTGTCAACTTCCTGCCGTCACTCCCCGACTTCCTGCCGTCCGTCACTCACGTCCACGTCACCGAACCCTCGACGCGTCACCTTGAAGAGTGACGGTGTGACACGTCACTTTGAATAGAAAAGCGAGTCCCAACGTCTGCTGCTGAGGCACATTTACATGACATCATGGCCACCACCTGTGACCCACGCAGCACTCGATCGGCCAAGAAGAGCGCCGATGGCACCGCCAGAGGGATGACGCCACAAATGCTTATGATCGCCAAGGACTCCGCCAAAGAAGCGCTGTCCCGTGTGCTTTCAAGCGGCTCGTTCCCTGACCTTAACCAAGAAGCAAGTGTCTCCGTTGGAAGCGTGCCCGGATCTAATGTCGTATGCCTTAGAGCCGGTCTGTATTCGCTGCGGCGTTTGAACGATTGATTGACAGTTGGGAAGTCTACCAAAAGCGAGAAAGCGACCTGTTGCGAGATGTGGTGGACGCTGGTGGCCATGAGCACATTCAAAAGGTTCTCGCTGCCATCATGACCAACCCTGGGGTTCTGCAGCGTGTAAGCTTTGGACAAGCTGTTGTGCTCTGGCTGCCATTGATCAGTATTGTCAACCACTAGATTGGTGCAAAAGTGCTGGTTCCATTGACCTGCACACAAGGGGAAGAGTCCCGCAACAAGGGGCTGGACGGCGTGGTCGAATTTCCGTTCCCAATGATCGACGCGGAGTTTCTCGACGTCAATCCCAAGCAGTTTGATCCCAGTACGTGGAGGTTGCGACTTTGGGATCATGCTCGCTAGCTCATTGCCTTACTTTATGCTTGATGACGTAGCCATCGGGTTTCTACAACAAACTGAAGTGGTCATGCGTCGGATTGCTCAACTGACTCGCGCGGAGTTTTACGTGCGCAGAGGCGCGTTTTCCGGGAACCCTGTTTCTCACCATGGTGCCTGCAGAACCTGACTTCACTGCGCTTTGTGGACGGAGGCATTGTCGCGGAGCAGCGCTACGTGGAACGGGAGTACTTTGAGCACTTTGCCAACAATGGCTGGGATGTCGCCCGTGCAGTGCGAGCCCTGTGGGGCGGTGAGTCGTTCGTTCTTGTACGCATCGACAGCTAGCGCGGCCGCGTTCAAAACTATGTTCTTGTTTTTTTTGTAGGGGAGCGCAGCTGGGAAGCGTTGACCCTGATGACGTCCAACGCTCAAACGCTCGCCGTCATCAAAGCCATCCTGAGCTTGGTTCAGATTATGGAGCGCCGGCTGCTCTTGTGCAAAGCCCCCGAGCTCTACACCCTTGTTCAGGCAATGCTAACCCTCAAGAAGCAAGCTGACGTTGACATTGACGCCGACGTCGCAACACTGACCAGTGTTGCCACGCAAGCTCAGAGTAACGAGGGCGGCGCGCTTGTCTTGGCTCCAGCGACGGAGGACGCTGCTGTCGAGATGTGGGCTCGTGCAGCCGGTCAAGCGTGCTTGCTTGCGCTTGGCGTGAAATACGAGGAGGACACCAACGAAGCCAACTCGTGGACAATGGTCCGAGCCTCCAAGTACGCCGCGAACACGCTCATCCTCTTGCAAGACATGCGTCGCGACCCATGGTCGCCCCTAGAGTGGGTGCCGCTAGATTTATCGGCCCCGTTATGGCCCGGCCGGAGTGGTTCGTTCGACATTACGAGCCCTGCTCAGGACCAACTGCTGACCATTGGAGACGAGTGCGCTGTCACGTGGCTCCGAAAGCCGGGATCGACCGTCGACTTGGTGAGGTTGTATATCCGCCCTACGTGCACGGAAGCATGACGCGGTTGGAACTAGGTTGACATTCGTCTGTACCGGGGTTGCATGGACGGCGTGCCGGAAGGACGGCCTCCGACACAACTCATGGCGGTGTGCCTCTTGGCAGCTCGGGTGCCAGACTCGGGACGTTGTAAGCTCGCGCGACTGCAGCGTCGCTCAATGCAACTCTCACTGGGTCTCTCACTGGGTCTGTAGATACGGTTCGCATACCGGACTACCTGACCGGCGGCGAGTATTTCAAGATCAAGGTCTGCGCAAGCAGGGACGAACCCAACAGCGCCCTCAGTCCGGTCTTTCGCATTTGCAGTCGTACCAACGCAAGCGCTGCCGTCACGCCCTCTTCCAGGGCCTCCCAGGCGGCGCCGCCAGCCTATGCGCCTAGTATCTCGTCGGTTGTCGAAGTCGACGTGTGCACCGCTGCAAGCTTGGAGCAGTATGAGGAAGAGGTCGATCTGCTGCTCAATTTTTGCTTGCCGAGTGCGGCGTCGCTGGCCGAACTGCGATTGAGCGTCGCGGCAGAGATGCCCGACCTCGAATTTGGCTTTCGCAAAGCCCGCCAGCTCGCGGTGGGCAAGACGGTCTGGGTCAAAATTGCTCAGAGCAACGAGGAGAACCAGCCGCTGCAGGGAATGCGCGCAGCCGGAGCGGAGAACACAAAACCCGTCTTTGTCTCAATTGTGCGGGCTTGACTGTGATTGCGCATCGACCCTGCTCTGCAAAGGGCTCAATTACAGGCTCTTTGAACATTGCCGTTGCCGTTGTACCAAGCTGCACTCTGGGACGATGTTCGCACACTTCATTGCCAGTCCGCCTCGTCTTGCCAGCATAGATTAGCTCACCGCGTGAGCAAACGTGACGGGTTAGAGTTGACGAGCAACCGTTCTGCTTGGCACGCGCTTTTATCAGCAAAGTACAAATATAGATTTAACCACGTCACATTGAGGTACATGTTCATAGTTATATACGTGTGTAACTGATTACACGTCACTTAAAATAGCTGGTGTTGCTCATTTTACATCTATAATCAAACCGGCTTCCAACAACCCTTGCTTCATTCGCAGTTTTCAACCTCTACTGCCAACAACCTGCGCTCTAGCGCCATCCGTTCCTCAAGTGCCACAGGCTGCCATTGTTGCTGCATCCACCCGCCTCTTGCCATGACTCGAACGGTGCTCACTTTACAAGAGGTTGAGGACTTGATCAGCGACTCTCTCAAAGACACGTTTCTTCATCAGCACACTCCGTCTCTGCCAGCAGATGACATGCCGCTTCTTCCCGCTTCCTTGGCTGTCGCCGACGAATTTGCGCTGGTCACCAATCCTCCAGCCGAGCTTTTGACAACCAGCTTTGTTGAGCGCAACGCTCCGTTTGTGGCGACGTCGCCAGCCACAAGCAACACTGCGGATGAAGACATGCACACGCTGCGACGTCTCATTCCAGTCGACCAAGCCTTTTGCAACTTGGGCGCTGGCTGGAATGACGCGATTGGTCCAAGTGCTGATACCAGACCCCAGCTGCAAAGTGATCTCGCATTGGGTCGTACACACTCAGCCTCGCACGCGGCCTCTGTCGATTTGGTCGACTCTCTCGCTTTGGAGCCTTGCCCCGCCCGCAAGGCTGCCAAGACCATGCTCATGCAAGGCCGTCCTCTGCAGAGCCGTCCCCGACAAGTCCTTCCGATGCATGACCTCCCCATGCAACCCCCCCCCATGCCAACCATGCCCCCGCAGGGTTTCTCCGTACAGGGCCTCCCCGCGCAGAGGTTCCCCACCTACAGCCTCCCCATGCACGCCTTTCCCACGCAGGGCCTCCCCATGCATGGCCTCGGCTCGGCCCACGCCCAGCAACATGCGAGTGAAGAGCTGGAAGTGTCTTGCATGTACAAGAAGCGCATGTACATGGCCACTGGCCGTGGTCGCAGAACCGTGAAGCAGTTGGAAGCGCAGCAAGGGGATGTGACGGAAAAGGTCAAGTCTGCCCGCCGCCAGCAAGTCGCGCGAAACAAGAAGGCGCAAACCTTGAATGGCCTGCTCGACTCTTTACCCCGCATGCTCGCGATCATCATCAGCATTTCCCAATCGCCGGACGGCGTGGTGACTCAACAGCACCGCCGAGACTTGCACCACGCGCTGGACCTGATCCCTACAGGGGACAAAAAGCTCGAGGAACTCTACGCTGTGTGCTCACTGCTCGAGGCACATCAGAATTCACCTTCAACCTGACCCTCAACCAAGCTTTTCACTCGCTGATGTAAACTATGCCTGCTGCGCAACTCTGCCTGCTGCGCAACTCTTGTGCCATCATTATAATTCACTCGCTCTCGCTCTCGAACTCTTGCGTGACATGACCATCTACTCCAGGCGCATTCGCAGGGCTGTTCCGAAGGTAACCGGTTTTGTCGATACCGGCCGTGTAAGCGCAGGGTGCTGTGCTTTACCAAAGGCATTGGTTGGGGCCGCAGGGGCCAGGGGACGGCGCAGGAATGGGGGGGGAGCGGCACCAAGTGCTTGCCTACTTTTTTCCCGGGACAGCCGACTTTAACAATCAAGCCATCATGGGGTACGTGTGTCGCCGCAACATGTACCACTCATACACCCCTTGTCCTTTTTCCGAAGCGACAATGCCAGCGTTGGATGAAGCCAAAGCTCCCTGGTGGACGCCTACCCCCGAAGAGATAGCTGACGCTGAGGTCCGTTGGCAAGAGCACCTCAAAAACCCACAACCTCCTGCACCTGTAGCTCCTATATGTACGGTATGGTGATGACCATCGCAGGGTCAAGGTTAATTTCAAAGTCGATGCCAAACTGCATCAAGACGTCTGGTGGTCGGCACCATCGCTTGTGGCGTGTTTCACCGAGTCGCTCGGTTCGCTCTGCCGCAAGTTGGAGGGGGACGTTCGAGAACGCCCCTGCATTCACACTCAAGCTCTTTGAAATTCATGCTGTTGGAAGGTGTATGCTCAACATTGCAGTATCGTACGCCAACGTGCGTTCATGGCTGTTGCTTGAAGTTGTGGATGAAGGATTTGCAACGCTTCTTGTCGGTTCACCTATCTCTGGTAGGTCCTGAAAAGGATGTATCGTAAGCTGGAGCATTGCTTCACCGATACCTCTGCGACACGTCACAGAGCCGTGAGCCTGCGTCATTCAAGTTGTAGGCGGTAGCCACTTACCTGCTCAGACGCTGGCACTTGGCACCCATGGCGACCCTGTCGGTTGTCAGTCCGGGTCACAACCCTGCACAGCTTTGCCTGTCGCATCAACGACGTGTCGAACAGAGCCTGCGTCCGTGGAAAAGGAATACTTGCCGTCAACCCCGAAAGACGATGCGCTCGGCAAAAGAGGCGGCGGCAACGCGCGCTGCGCGCCAGCGTGAATACGCCCGGCAGTACCGTCTCAAGAGATCTTCAATTCAAGCAGACGTGCTCGCGTGCTTGACCTTGGCTCTCCGGCTAGCTGCCTCGACGGCTAGCTCAACCGCTGTGCCGTCGTGGGACCACTGGCAAATGCTCGAGGCGTTCCTGACAGCGGTGCCCGTCGGCCCTGGGTTCGGGAGCCTCTACGCGGCGTGCTCTGCGCTGGACGCGCTGCCGCGTACTCCCGTCTCGCCGCCGCCACCTGCGGAACGCCCTCTTCTGCCGTCAGACCCGTCCGTAGAGCCCTTCGAGGTGCCGTTTCTCGAGCCTTGGAGCCGTGAGCGTGGGGAAGTAGCAAGCTCGTTAACTAGTCCCAGTCTTCAAGAGCAGGTGCGCGAGCGCACGCAGGCTGCAGACAAGATGCTGATCTAACACATTGCCGTGCAGCCGAACCAAGGTTCGTCGGGCCTGACCCCTTGAGTGGGAAAGCAGGGGCGTTTTGGAACGTCATCCTCCAACTTGCGGCAGAGCGAACCGAGCGAGTGAACCAAGCGACTCGGTGAAACACGCCACAAGCGATGGTGCCGACCACCAGACGTCTTGATGCAGTTTGGCGTCGACTTTGAAATTGACCTTGAGCCTGCGATGGTCATCACCATACCGTACATATAGGAGGTACACGTGTAGGAGGTTGTGGGTTTCTGAGGCGCTCTTGCCAACGGGCCTCAGCGTCGGCTATCTCTTCGGGTGTAGGCTTCCAGGGAATTTCGGGAGCTTTGGGAGCTTTGGGTTCCTCCAACGCTGGCATTGTCGCTTCACAAAAAGGACAAGGGGTGTATGTTTCGTCCAAACTGCTACTCACGTACTGCCCCATGATGGCTTGGGTTGTTAGGTCGGCTGTCCTGGAATAAATAAGCAAGCAGTCGGTGCTGCTTCCTCCGCCCCCGTGCCGCTCCCCTCTGGTCCGAGCCCCCTCAGCCAAATACCCCAGGTTGTAATACATCCTCTGTAAGACGACCAGAGGTAGGTGGACCGACGAAAAGCGTTGCAACTCCTTCGGCCACAAGTTCCAGCACACAGCCGTGAGCGCACGCCCGCGTACGAAACTGTGAGCATACAACTTCTGAAAGCATCAATTTCAAAGACCGGGTCATGCACCACGCGAGCTGGGCCGTCTGGCACCGGGTTGGCTGGCCCCCGATCGCCTAGTCAGACTCCTCTTCGTCGCTGCTCTGCCACCCCTCCTTGCAAGGCGCGCTTGCCGCGCCGCTGCCGTCCTCGTCGTCCTCGGACCAGTCGTCCTGCTCGCCGTACGGGTTGAGGCGACCGGACGCGCGCTCGCGTGACTGCCACATGACGACAGCAGGAATGACAACCGCGCAGGTCATCATGATGGCCCCGGCGACACCCGCTGTGAGAATTGCTGGGTGCAGCATGATGTAGCCGTTCCAGCCAGGGTACTGCGAGGGGCAGCGGTCACATGACGGGCACGGCCCGCACGCGTCGTCGGGGACGGTTGCGCTCAAGGCCGTCAGGCCCGCAGACACGCCCACGGCAAGATGCTGCAGGAAGGTGTACGGCATGGCAGGTAGCTAACTGGGCACCTGGGCCGAAGAGTGGCCGCCCAACGACGAGCGCGGCGAAAAGGAGTCACGCCCGGCGCCCGGCCGCCGCCGACTCCTGACCGGCCCGGCCAGCGACGTTGGCCCCGCCTGCTCGGGGGTCAGGCCCCAGCGCCAGCGCAGCTGCCAGCGTGGAAGGCGAGAGACGCTCGAGCTCTGCCCGGGCGTCGCGCGCCCGAGACGGCGAGCCCGCTCCCTGCAGGAGCTTGCGAAAAACCCAGAGCGGGCGGGCCTTGCGAGCCGCGCCAAACGAGCACAAGACGCCGAGGTACTGTAGATCCTCGAGCTGCCACTATGCACCGAGCGAGCGTGAGACGGCCGTCGTTGCGCTCGGTCGAGTGGGGCTGGGCTGGGCGCTTACCTGGAGCAGCAGGCACAACTTTTCGCACACGCGAGTCTTGTAGACGTCCGTCAGGTGCACCACCATGTGCCCCCCGACCTCCAGGGCGGCCCAGGCCGCTTTGAGCGACGTGTACAAAAACCTACGTGCACAAGCCTTCGTTGTGAGAGCCCCTGCTGCCAACGGTCGGCACAACGCCCCTCACCCCGTCAACCAAGCGTCGAGCGTCGGGTACGTGTCGACCGACTGCCCCGGTAGCGAAGTATAAATCTCAAAGTTGAAAAAAGGCGGCGAGGTCAGCACCAGATCATAGGTGCCGGGCGCCAGCGTCGCGCCTTCAAATCCAGAGTAGGTCACCTGAAAGCGGTTCCGGTCGCCAGGCTCGACAAACGCCTCCCGCAGCTGGTCGTGCCCTGGCTGCAGGGCCGTGTTAGGATCAAAGCCGTGGTAGCACTCGAGGTCGGTCGCGATGGCCGCGACCATGCGATCGCCCCAGCCTGCGCTAATGTCGAGCATGCGCGTGGCTCGAAAGCGTCGGATGATGGCCACGGCCAACGAGGGCTTGAACTGCGTGCACTCGCGTACCTGCAAGGCAAAGCCGTCACTTCGAAGCCACCGCCTGACGCTCCGACCGGGATCCCTTCCCCGCAGAGAAAAGAAGCGTTCGCCTGCCTTCGTACCATGGCGTAAAACTGCTCCCGCATCGTGAATGGAGTGAGGCGGCGATGAGCTCGCCAAGTTGCTCGCAGGAGCGCTTCCACAAAGCCTGGCTGCTGCCACTGCTCCAGCGGCGAGTGAGCCTGCAACCGCGCTTCGTGAGTCAGGTGTCCGATCCCTCGCCGGTGCGAGCCGAGCCGGCGGGGACCTGATCTTGACGTCGAGCCTGCAGGCGAGGCTTTTCCTGGTAAAGGTCAACAAGCACGTCCATCGCGTCGTAGTCTGCGCTGCTAGGTTAGGCAGCATCGTTCACCGGTCGTGCCCGCGCCCTCCCTCTCACCCGCTTTGTCATGTTGTATTCCCAAGTAGCCGTCTTGGAAGAGCAACGGAAACAGCAGACGGCCATTTGCACCGCGGGCCTCGAAGCGAACGTTGTGCGGAGTGCATCGCACCGTGGTCCAGTTTGCTTCGTACGTTCGCAGGGCCGCCATCATGGCCGCTGCGCGTTCAGGAGCAATAAACAGCCGCTTCCACGGAAACGACAACTGGCCAGCTCTGAGAGCGTTGGCGAGCGACGGCACCAGGTCTTGAAAGGCAACCTCCGGCGCGTCGGCAAGCGCTTGCCCGTCCAGCGCGAGGTACGCTGCCGCCCCTGGCGTGACGCTGGCCTGCAGCAAGGGACGTGAGGCGGTGCCTCCGAGACCGGTGTCGGTCAAACGCGGCGTTCGCACCTCGGTGGCGAGGCCCACTTGGGTTTCGACGCGTAGGTCTTTGACGAGATCAAGGACAGCCGGATCCACCTTGCCCCCTTTTTGAGACAGCGCCATTCCCCAGGCTCGGACGGCGGTCCTCAGCTTGACGGCTTGTCGCCGCGCGGCCTTGACCCGTTCCGACACGGACGGAGAGCTTGGGGAAGGGTCTTGGTCGCAGTAATCGACAAACTTGACCACCGTGCGCAAAAAGGCGACCTCTTTGCGCTCGAGGCTCGAGGCGCCTGGCTCTTTGCGCTGCAAAAGAGCGCCAGCGCTCGGCCGCACGCGCTGCAGAAGCGCCTGTCGCCCGCGGCAAGTTGTAGTGAGCAATCTCAGGCATACGTTGGGCAGGGAGCTACCTCAAACGGGAGAAGTGGCAATGAGCTTTCTGGCAGCATGCGCTTCTGGCGCTTGCAGGCAGCCTCTGCTTCATGGCTGAGCGCGCCCGAACAGAAGTCGGGCAGGCTCATTGTCTCCATGGTCGAAAGGGCCTTTCAACCAGACGCCTTGCCTCTCGGGTAAGTGCGTTCCAGCTCGGACGCCTCCTTTATCCATTCAAGAGGAGTGGCTCGCCAACGTCATTCGAGCAAGAGCGTTGCGCGCGGCGGGCTTTCCGCTTGGGTTTGAAATGAGCGTCTTGCCAAACCTCGTGGCAATCTCGGTGCTCTCTTACCTTAAGCGCGCTTGCCATGTGCAGCAGAACCCCTCATCAAGTTGCCAAATACGCGAGTCGCCGAAACTGTCGGGCCCCTGGTTCTGCTAGGCTGCAAAGTATGACAGCAGACAGTTGTCAGAAGCTCACAATAACGTGGCGCAAGGGCTTGACTCTTGTGGATGCTCGGCACGCACGTGTACCCCTATGTGACGTGGTATTGGGATACGTGTGCTCGAGTCGACCGAAAATAGCTCGGCACTTATCAGCACCCGACCTCTTCCGATCAAGCTCATTTTACATGCCATTTTCCATTGGTCTCAGGTTTGTTACAACCCGTCGACACTTGATCATGTCTCCTTCCTGCCAAGCGTTGGCTCGTCTCAACGAGTTACACTCCAAGCATGACGCTTGTGTTACCAAGATTGCTGCTCACAAAACAGCGCGCAAACGCGCCAAGGCTGATGTTCGCCAAGTCAGAGCTGCCAAGGACGGACTGGTGACCAAGGTCCATGCTCTGCGCACCACCTTCTTCCAAGGAGTGCAGCGCGACGCTGCAAAGCTGCTTGACAGTAAGTCGGGTGGTTCTGATGATTGTGGTTCTTGAACGATTTGAGTGCCATTTGATCCTCCCACTCTTGCTTAGGCTGCCAACACGTGACTGTGACCGAGGTTCAAGCCCGTTGGGCCACCAAGATGGCCGACGCCATTGCCAAAGAAGACGAGGTGACCTGTTTGGATCGCAAGCTCGAGCTTGGCCATCAAGCCCTGGTCGCTGACAAGTCCAAGCTCTTGCGGCTCGAGGCACAGGTCACCCAGCTCCAGCAAGAGCTTCGAGAGCTGCACGGTCAAGTGATCAAGACGCTGGAAGGTAAACCCCGATCGGTTGACCTTTGCTATCTCTTAGTCTCACGCCGTCTGATTGATTTGCGTTGCAGGCCGCCAGGATTCAGCCGAGGAAAGCCAGCCCCAGGCCAAAAAGAGCAAGCCCACCCCCAAGCCACACGCCGATTCTCACGCCAAGCTTGCTTCACAAGGGCCGACGGCGATGGACTCAGCCAAGGCCCTCAAGCTCTCGACGAACACTCCGACTCTGGCACCCACTTCGTTGCCAATCACGTCTTCCACCGTTGCCACGGCGCCGGCCCCACAGGATGAGGAGGACGAAGACGACTACCCTTCAGCTGCAGAGGCGGACGAGGACTACGATGCCACCAACGAACCTGACCAGGGCGAGTCGGACTCTGAAGCAGTTGGAAACAAGCAATCGCTGCGGGTGGAGCAGACTCGAAGCAAGCTGATCAAAGAGCTCAAGGCGGCCCCGACGTTTGATCGCTTACTCGACCCTTGCGCGACGGTGGCCAAAGTGGCGATTGTTCGCTACTGCCAAACTGCTCACGAGCCCTACTTGGTGTACAAGACGCGAGCCGGCAAGGTGGTGGGGACCCCCTTGCGCAACCTGACTCCGGCTTGGACGCTCGAGGTGCACGTGGTGGTTGCCATGATGGAGTTCATGAACCACGACATGGCGGTGTGGTCTGGAGCTGGCGTGCTGAACGTGGACAAGGTGCGCGAGTACGTGGACGAGACCAACTTTTACGCCAAAGACCGGTTTGACGACTTTGTGCGGACTCTGGCCTCCCCCGTTCGTCAGTCTTCACTCAACTTGGCCTGAGCTGTGAACGCCAGATCTTTTTTTGCTGTACGATGTTCAGAAGGTTCCATGTTAGATGTGGTCATGACCCAGACAGAAAAATTGATTTACTCGAGAGGTGCGTCTTGCTACTTTCAAGTCACCTCACGCAAGCAAGGAGGGTTGCGGTGTGGTCATTCAGTGGAGCTTCAAGAAAGTCTTGACAGCGGCAAAGATGACGGTACCGAGTGACCTCCTGCAGGTTCTTCAACTTTGGCAAGGCGCCGCAATCTACTCCTGTGTAGCGGACAGCGGGTCCCCATTGATTGCAAACCTTTGCTCCGCCTCGTGTGACTCTTAGCAGAGTGAGACTCGCGAGCAAGGTGAGGCGCAACTGACAGCGGTCACATGGTTAAATTTCAAGGCGGCGGATGTCTGGAACAATCCTCTCTCATGAGCCGACCGATGCGCCGCGCAAAGTTTGCCTTGCTAGCCTTGGTGATTCTTGTTCTGTTGGACGTCGGGTGGATAACGTACAACGTCCAGCACGGCGCTTACCGTGGCTTGGTCAATGGCAGAGTGACTTCCCGGCAAGCCATCGCGGCCCTCTGGGCCTGCGTGCTGCTAGCAGAAGTCGCCCTTCTGACCCACATGGCAGCCGAGGCGCCCTCGCTCGCCCACGCGCTCGGGGCTGGAGCCCTTGCGGGATTCGCTATTTACTTTACGTTCAACGCAACAGCGCTCGTGACCTTTTCCACCTGGACAGCAAGCGCGGCAATCGTCGACACCATGTGGGGAACCGTTCTCCTGGCAACCGCCAGCGCTGGCGCCTGGCACTTGGCGTCGGGCAGAGCGTGCTGCACGACTGATTGAGTGGTCTTGAAAACATGATAACCAGCCAAGCTTGACAGGTCGTGGCGACTGCGCATCGCTGACAACTTTGAAAGCGCTCACTCTTTTGAAGAATGTGCATGGTAGGAGTGGTGCCCGAGAAGGCGGCGAGTCTCAAGACGTCAGAAGCGCTCCTGGCCCCCACGGACAATGATGTCATTTTCTGAGGCTCCATTGCTGAGTCGAGCCGTCGCCGTGCCAAGACCTGACGGGAATCTGCACCCGGCACGATGTTTCTTGATGAGGAGCATGCCGACGAAGCGCGTCAGCTGGGCCTGGGCCTGTCGCTTAGCTTGATCCGCGGCCAAAGCAGGAGCCAAGAGGTGCTAACCGTCAGGTTTCTAGACGGCAATGCTGCGGTGAAAAGCGATCTGGGGTCGCAATTGGATGCGCTGATGGCCAAAGTGAGGGAATCCGCCACGGCCAGCCCTGACGCTCACCCGTTTGCCGTTGAGATTGGTGTACCGGGCCTTTGCCAAATGCCCCCCTCCGAAGCGCAAGCGTGGATGGCTCGGGCCGATCAGGTCGCCTGCTGGGCCGACGTGCTGTGGCTGTCCACGGAGCACGACGATCCCCAGCCTGCCAACCTGGCAAGACCAGTTCGAACGTTGCCCATCAAGTGCCGCGTCACAACGATCGTTCTCAATGACGTAAGCACTTGCATCACGGAGTACATGCAGCCGTTCTTGGCAGCAGCGTCAAGCATCGTGGCGTTGAAGGACGGGTGGCTACGGGACTACCCTCCCCACATGGTCCCACGATTGCGGCGGCTGACAGTCGCCTCGCCGGCGGGTCTCAATACATGGCTGACCGAGTTCTCTCGGGCCGGCCAGGGCCCGCTGACATGGCTTCAGTGCGACGGGACTCCTTTTGATGACGCGCTGATCGTCCCTATGGGCGCCGTCAACGCCACCACAGTCATTTTCTCTGAACCCAGGGTTGTTCTTGATGGTCCACCAGTGGGCATGCTCTGGGGGCAGAGCGCGTCGGCATGCCATGTCGACGCGCGGGTGGTCGCGGTCCCGAACGAACCGATGAGCTGCATGCTCAGGCCTGACATCCAGTTGCAAGGCACCATCGTCATCGGCTCGCTTTGGTCTGGGATCGGAATGGCCGCGGAGCTGAGGCCCGAACCGCGCCCGCTTGTCGTTGCTGCGACTGTCGTTGACCTCGGCCCAGTGCCCTCGTACGACCAAGTGCAAAGCCAGCTGGCCAGCCGGTTTCCCAATGCCATCGTCGTTGTTGTCGAGCTTCCGTCCCCACGAGGCCGAAGAGGGCAGCTGTACGCAGAACGGCTTTGGAGAGCGTCTCGCGCAGCAACTTGCCGTCTTCTCGACGATCTTGGCTACTTTGCGCAAACGAAGGTTGATCATCCGGCGTACAGCTCAATCTGTGGGTACTCGTTCGACGCGAGGCTCGCTACGTCGTCGACTCCGGTGGGATCGGCAAGGCAGTCACTATGGCCCCTGCTGCTGGCCGCGATCGTTCGGTCCCAGCCGTTGGAAGAGGAGCTGGTCATCACGCTGCTCAAGCGACTGGCCGTCGACGAATGCCTCGCCGTTTTGCAGCCAACGAACGAGACGGGCCAACCCATGGTTCACATGCAAGTCTTGACTTAGTAAACCATTAGATTCAACCGTTGTAAGCGTGATTGCGCGTGATTGTGCTGCGAGCGACATGGGCATCATGGGGAAATCCGCATAAATTAAATCAAGCACGTGCCCTGCGCTTCAGGCAACCGCATCCCCAAACAGACTCACCCAATCGCTCACAAGCAGAGGACCAAGGGTCATGGGAATGGTTGCGTCCGGCAGCAGGCTGGCAATCCACATCAACGAGGCAGGAGCCATGAGCTTGGGAAGGTAGTCCTTCGACAGCCCTGCGAACCCTGGTCGCGCAACCTGGGTCCACACCTCGAGGGCTTTGGCCTCTTGCTTCTGATGCACAAAGAAGCAAATGATGGACGGGACCGCAGACGCCAGGGTGGTGAGGCTCAGCTGGTAGTGATGCCACAAGCTGCATGCCGTCTCCAGGTCCCTCCCGGGTTCGCACGCCACGGGGTCCGACTCGGTGAGCAGGGTTGTCAGCAGCCACCATCGGGCAAACCCCGTTGAGCTGCGCGACGCTTGCTGAGCGGCCATGTGCACGACCTTGTCCAAGTCTTTGCTGGGACCAGTGTCGGGCAAGCCCAGAGCCGTGCCCAAGGGGTAGTACCGGGCAGGCGAGCACAGCCTGCCAGTGTGGTGCAGGCTCAGGGCTTCGAGCAAGAGATTTTTGGTGACCTGAATGCTCTGAATCTTCAACAGCAACGTGCCCCCAGACATGCCCCCGGCCTGATCCTCCACCTTGCTTGAGTGGGTCACGATGCAAGGCACGGACGCTGGCGGGACCAGGGTAAAGTACGACCGGGTACTGTCCTTGATCAACGTGCGCATGGCGTCTTGCATGGCAGGAAAGCTTAGACCGACGGCGTCTGTCGGTCGCGAGCAGGGCTTGTCCAGCAACGCTGGTTGAGGCTTTGCTTTTTTGGAGGGCGGAAGACCCAGGAGCGACTGCGCGGCAGGCTCGGAAGCGTGCGCCGAACGCTGAGCGAAAGAGCTGGCGGCGAGCGAGGTCATGGTATCTGAGGTAGTTTGCTTGCTGCTGGTAATTGATCCAGAAGGTGGTGCCCGGTCATTGACCCGCTTCTTGCCGGGCCGCCACGTCACATAAACCCTCCTTGTGCCACGTCACGTCGCGTGACGTCACGCATTCATGCCGCAGAGATGGGTCAGGCTCGCAAGCGCGCGATGAAGGATCGTGGGGCAAGAAGCCCGGTGCGCATGTCACCTGCGCGTCGCGCCGCCCAGGCCGTCGCCGCAAAAGCCGCGGCGCAAGCCGCCAAACAGGCTGCGGACCTGGCCCTTCGAACTGCCAGGCAGGCGGCGGAGCTGGCCCTTCGAACCGCCAAGGAGGCCGCGGAACAAGCCCTTCAAACCGCCCAGGACGTCCAGCGGGTTGACGCTGAACGCGCCGCGCTCGCCTCAGCCGCCCGAGAAGGGCCCGACGCGCTTCGCCGAGCTCGCCTGCGCGCCGCGTACGGTCGGCTGGCCCGGCGCGCTGCCAAGCGCGCGCGCCGAGACGCCCGGCTGGCTGCCGCTCACCCTGGTCCGGGTGGTTCGAACGGCTCCCGAGACCTCGAGCTCCACTGCGTCCTTTGCCTAGACAAGTGGACGGCTGGATTCGTATGCCCGTACCAGCACGCAGCGTGCACCGAATGCTTGCGGGCGTTCAACGACGCAAAGGCCACCGGGCTCTTTGGCGCAGAGGAAACGCGCGCGCACTGCCCCCGACTCCCACCCTGCTCACTCCCACCCGTCGTCTTCTTCAAAGTTGGGACGCCCGTCTCGCGAGTTGGCAAGACTTGGTAGACCAAGTTCCGACTCCCAGCCTGCTCATTCGCACCCGTCATCTTCTTCACAATGCAGAGGTCAAAGCGGTCGAGTCGGTACTCTTGCAAAGTGAGTCGGATGCACTGTGTGAACTCGAAGACATGTACATAAATTACTCTGAGTCACGCAGTCAGCCACCCAGTCATAGCAGCGTCACGCGTCCGCGAGACAACTCAAGGACGACCGTCTCGTTGTACCGCAGGCCCACCACGCACTTGGACTGCCAGTCTCTCATGCCGTCTGGGTGGTCGTGGTTGTCAAACATGGCCATCGTGGGTTCCATGGCCTTGACCAACCGCGTTCCTGCCGGAACCGAGATGGGCAGGCACATGCGCTGAGCGACGTCATTTCGAAAGCAGCCCCGCGCCGCAATTCTTTGAGCAGCCTCGTCTTGATCGGGGCAGGCCTTGTCCCACAAGACCAGGCTCCTCATCTCCCACCAGACGCCGTTCCGAACC
>Ga0307983_1000036_pt1 | contig 90554 bp, 82 predicted proteins | sample OrgLakmetagen991_FD_201845 | JGI IMG/M metagenome (GOLD analysis project Ga0307983, IMG submission 201845) | Saline water microbial communities from Organic Lake, Antarctica - #991 | ecosystem: Environmental > Aquatic > Non-marine Saline and Alkaline > Saline | place: Antarctica: Organic Lake...
GCCTCCTCAAATGTTAGCCCCTTGGTTTGCATCCGCTCATGCATTGCGGTTCTTCCATGCCTTAGCCGCATCAGGCTTCCCCACCGTCACTCACCGTCCAGCCATCAGCGATCAAAGCTGCCCGTGCTGTTGCGCCTGCGCCTGAATAAGTCGCGTCGCCGAAGTGAACGCTAACATTGTTCTGGACCGCTTGCGCTTCCCATGCAACGAGGGTGGCGTTGTACTCTGCGGTTGAGAGCATAGAGTTTGCGTTGGAGCACATGTTTTCCGCTGCCGTCAAAGACTCAACATCAAACCCGACTATGCCTGGGTCACTGGTCAGGCTTGTGCAGTCAAAGAACATTCCCCTCATACCTGCACAGGAAGACGTGTCAAAACCAGTGACATCAAGACTGGTCAGGCCTGTGCAGTTTCGGAACATGCGCTCCATATTTGTACAGGAAGATGTGTCAAAGCTTGTGACATCAAGACTGGTCAGGCCTGTGCAGCCAAGGAACATATCCGCCATATTTGCACAGGAAGACGTGTCAAAACCAGTGACATCAAGACTGGTCAGGCTTGAGCAGTTTCGGAACGCATCTGAAAGATCGGTCGGCGTTGCCCCACTTTCTCCAAGATCGCTGGCTGTAACCAGATTTGAGCAGCCATAGAAGTCAAGGGTCGTAAAGGTAAAGTCCGTACCCCATGCCAGGAGCTCAATAAGCTTCAGCTTGTCACCAGCGTTGTCAAACGCGAAGACATCACAGCTTCCCGTTATCGCAATCGTGTAATCATCAGCCGTGGCGTAAACGTGCGTTATGCTATCTGTGGTGACGGTTTCAGGCGGTGATCCATCGCCCCAATCAATCACGGTATTGACACTGCCAGTCATCGGCAGCGTTACAGTCTCAGACGCGCCCGTAGTTCGCATGACAAAGGTAAAGGCTGGCGCACTGGTGGCCCCACCGCCAAGCCCAACCCGAAGCGCCGAACCAAGCGCCAGGCCCAGAGCGTTACGAGAAGCGCTGCGCATTACAGGGCTACTCGGGCTGCGTTTTCAGTCTCCAGGCTGGCGTACAGACCGTCGGATGTTCCTGCCTGCACGACGCGGTACGTGCCGGATAGACCGTCGACAATGTAGTGGCCGTCGGTGTCAATGTCTGCGGCGCCGTTATAGAGCACGGGGATGTAATTGCCGCTGGGGGCGAGTCGCTGGAGCTGGATCGTAGCGTCGCCAAGACCTTCAACGTTAAACGCCATCAGCTCTCCCCCGTTGATGTTGACGGGGTACGCGGTCGACGTTCCTGCAGCCGTAGTGTTACTGAAAAAAGTGGTCATTTTCGTGCTCTTAGAGTGACTTACACAGGAGTGTAAGTCATCTAAACACGCAGCGCAAGCGTTTTTTAGCTGCGGTAGCTACGAAGTCCGCCTTTCCTATTGCGCGGGAACGATCGGTTTTTTGACGGACTTTCCGCTCTCAGGTTAGAGACAGCGTTGGTCCCGCCTTTCGATATGGGCTTTTTGTGCGCGACATCTTGGCCGGGTTTGACTTTTCCTTTTTTGAGCATTTTGCGTCGAGCCCGGTGCCGGGTGGCCGATCCAGAGTCCCTGCCTGTTCCTTGCTCTTTTCGTTTCTTGGCGGTGCCGGCTTCTTGCTTGTAGTTGCGTTTGTAGTTCGGTGATGAAGGCATGCTAAAAATCCCCAGTAAAATTTAGAAAATTTTTGGGGAGTATACCCCAGAAAAAAAATGATAATTTTGAGCGCTTAAAAAGTTGGGAAAATTTAATGGGTGAGGTGCGGAGAGGTCTCTCCCCTACTTCCGCTGAACCCTCCCCCCCTTTAAAATTTCGCTTCGCTCATTCCAGGTGCTTGAGTCCCACCCGCTCTATGGAACCTTTGCCCGAACTTACAGCGCAGACATCTCAGGCTGCAGTGCTGCTCTCCATACTTCGCGAACGATAAACCTGTTCGCTCAGGTCCGATGTGGGTTTGTGATTCAGTTAGATAGGCTAGCTGGACACTGCCATAGATAGACATAGGAGAAGCAACCATGCACCACAACCTCAGCAAGCAAGCCAAGTGGGTGCAGGCCCACGTCGCTCAGCTCGAAGCAGAACTCAGATCCGCCCAGGCCAAGACCTTAGAGCAGCACTGCCAGCAGGCAGAGCTCAGCCTTAACGAAGCAGAGGCCAAGAGCAAAGGCCGCGAAGAGTCCATCTTCACCAAGGTGTTCAAATCTATTAACGAGTACGGCGTCGTCTACAACTGCCAGCTGGCCAAGGACATCGACCCGAGCATCTTCGAAATCGAAAATCTGGAGGACCGGCAGGTCCAGGCGCTGGCAAAAGAGCTAAACGCCACCCTCAACGGACGGCATCGCCTCCCTCGCCTCGATCGCAACGGGGCACACTGGATAACGCTCTACGGAGCATGAACTACTATGCCGCCTGCCAATCCCGGTAGGCGGCTCTACCAACTTAGGAGTACATCATGAGAATCACAAATAATATGATTAAACAAGCTGTTAAAAAACAAGCTTGCTTAGAAGCTATTGAGTGGCTTCGTGAGCAGCCCAGAACTTGGACAGAGTTAGTAGGACACAGACCTGGTTGGGCTGTCTGGGCTATGACTCATATCCCAGATTGCCCGATCGACTTGACCGGACTTGATTCAGGGGGCCGATCATGGGTAATGATCGACAGGCCTGACTGTCAGATTGACTTAGATGGACTTTGTCCATACGACCGAGCACGAGTGATGATAGAAAGGCCTGACTGCCCAGTTGACTTGACTGGGCTTGATTCAGGTGACCGAGCACGAGTGATGATAGAAAGGCCTGGATGTCCGGTCGACTTGACCGGACTTTATTCAGGTGACCGAGCGGAGGTTAGGGCAAACCGGCCCGACGTCTACGGAGCATGAACTACTATGCCGCCTGCCAATCCCGGTAAGCGGCTCTACCAACTTAGGAGTACATCATGTGCACTTTCACAGTCAACTACATCGACGACCAAGGCAACCCGGTCTCCCGCTTCATCAAAGCCTGGCACGCAGCCGCTGCCGAGCGCACCACATTCCACCTCTTCGGAGGTTCACTTCACACTGCACTGGAGAACTACTATGCGTAAGATCATCCTTACCGTTCCTACTCTCGCCGACATCAAAGCGGCTTTGAACGGCGCCCAGGCCAAGATCGAACAACGTCGCGCCCGCCGCGCGGCACTCGACGCCCTCATTGCAAGCGCAGTCGCCAAGGCTGCAAAGGAGAAATCATGAGCGAGATCGCCAAGTACAAACTCACATGGCTTGCATGGGCAGCCATCCCAGTCGCCTCGGTTCTTGCCGGGACGTTCATCAGCCCAGTATGGCTCACCCCCTGGGCATTATCAGTGCTCGGCGGCGGGTATATGGTCGCTCGCTCATGAACGGCAATAAGGCAAGCGTCTACATCATCGCCGCCTTCGTAGTGGGAGCAATCTTCCCACTCGTCGGTCTCTTGGCCGGCGCAGCTGCTGGTGGTGCCTGGTGGGCTACTCGCATCCCGCGCTCTACCAAGATGTGCGATCCCAAGCTACTCGACGACATTGCCGAGTGGAATAAGCAGGAGAGACAACGCAAGTAACTCACCGCCTCTGGGCCTTCGGGCTCAGGGGCTTTTTTTATGCCCCCTGGGCCTTCAGGGTAGACTCGTGCTACGCCCAACTTACTACTATGCCCCCTGGGCCTTCAGGGTAGACTCGTGCTGCGCACCTCGCCCACCCGCCGGCCCTGCAAAGGGTGCTACGGCCAACTTACTACTATGCCGGAGGCCGAGAGCGCGGCGCGCAGCGTGGGGTTCGAGGGGAACACCGTTTTTGCAACCAGTCAGTTGCAACCAGTCAATGACAACAAAGCGCAACCAGTCAGTTGCAACCAGTCAGTTGCAACCAGTCAGTGGCAACAAAGCGCAACCAGTCAGTTGCAACCAGCCGGTGTCAGGTTTGGTACGCCACTTGCGGGTGGCAAGCTAAGTTATTGATTTCCTTAGCTTTCGTGGTTGCTGGTTTTACATGAGTAATGTTTAGTACTTATAAATCAATGGGATAAGGTGCGCAGGGGGTGCTATGTTGTAAAAACGCGCTTTTTCAATTCAGGGAACAATGGTGGTTGAGAGATAATGAAAAACTCGTAGTTGAAAAAGCCACTTTTTAAAGTTTAATAGTATATATTAGTATAGTATATATATATAATAATAATAAAAACAACAACTTACAGCGTTTTGAAATTACTCATGTAAAACCAACTTTCAAAAAACTGCTCAGATGCACTGATATGCCCCGTATTTCCTGTATACTTTCAAGCACTTAGCATTACTCATGTAAAACCAGCCAGGTATAACCATGAAAACACGTTCACAATCAACAACTTGCCTCCCTTCATACACCACGTTGAACAAGTATTTCATCTATGCACCGCACAAAGGCGTACTTTATTCTCGTACTGAACGCCTTCCATTCATGAACTCAATCTACACATCGCAACGTAGCGGTATGCACAAACTCCACTCTCGAGTGCATCCTCTTTACAAAGAACTCGGTCCTCAACCGTGGTTTGTCGACATCAATAAGCTCTTGTCGCGTAATCAGCACGAACATCCAACGTGCATTTTCGACATCATCTACACTCTGAAATACCGCAAACCACCACCAGGCCCAGTATTCTTTTATCCGTCCCACGGCAACGCTGCAGTAGAGATTCTCAAGTTCTATTCCAATTACAATGCCGACACTCAGCCGAGCAAGCAGCTCCAAGAAAACGGTACGCAAGGCTATAACTATTTCATGCACCAAATCCAACGATTCCACTGGTCAGACCTGTGCTGGTTCCACCCCCAGACCTCCAAGATCACCTGGGAGCCGGAGCACTGTCGATGGCGCGGCGGTGGCCGCACGGCCGGCATGTGGAACTATCACATCCTGGCCCGCCGGATGGGGCTCGACCTCGAGCTCACCCACCTTATCCCTAAACTGGCCAATGAAACCAACCGTATCCAGATGGCCCTCGCGCAGCGACGGGTGCCCTGGCCCGAACATTCTCGCGATCCGTACTGGTTCGAAGCATTCAACCAGCATCGATCGCAGATCGTCGCATCCCCTGCCGAGTACGATGCGCAAGAAGATTTCGCCACTTGGCTCACTGACTAAGGAGAAACGTCTGTTGATTTGTTTCGGTATGGAAACGAAGTGCTCGCTTCCTCTGAATAAACGGTGGATCTGTTTATTCAGGATCAATGTGGGTTTGTGTCTTTAACAAGGAGAACACATCATAAAAATCGGACCGTTGAAGTAGTATTCGAGGAATCCAAATGAACAACGTGAACAACATGATCCGCGCCTACAACCAATTCATCTAAGGAGAAACAACATGAAAATCGGGCCATTACAAGAACGCTGGCTCCAGTCGCTAGAGCAGAACGCAGAGCGTCAGTGCATCAGACAGCTCGCTAAAAAGAATGGAGACGGCAGCTACCAAGCCTGCTGCTTGGGCGAAGCGGCCATTATCGCCGGTATAGGCCAGTGGGGCAACGAGCAGCCAAAACACGCCCACACCTATCTGGTCAATGGCGACCGTAGCGAATTAGCAGACGACGCTTTCGAAGCATTAGGGCTTCGGGGGCCTCTTGGAAACTTTCAAGACGACAAAGAACTTAAAGTCGGCCCAGCCAAAGGAGTACAAACCCTTTCAGACGCCAACGACGGGGGGGCAACATGGCCCGAGATCGCGGCGTTCATCCGCGCTAACCCTGGAGTAGTATTCGAGGAGTCCAAATGAACAACGTAAACAACCAATTCATCTAAGGAGAAACGACATGCCCAAGCGCAGAACAATACATCCTGGCCACACCAAAAGAGACCAACGTATTGCTGCAGCGTACGCTCAGATGACGTTGAAACAAGGCAGCGCGACAAAAAAGCGCCCTGCCTATCCTACCGGCCGGAACGGCACGTTAGATAACGTAGAACGTCACCTTAACAAAATGCACGGAGATAAATGATGGGCACTACTAAATTACCTGCCGACTACATCTACGTCGGATCGGGCGAGCTGCTCAACTCGCTACCGGACAACACCATATCGACCTATGCAGGCAACATTATGTACTGGAGCCCGACATTAACCGAATGGCGCTGTCTAGTACGCTCTTACGGATACGGATTCTCCGACCTCAGACACAACTACGCCGTGCATAAAGACTCGCCAGTCATCAAGAGGCTCGTTGAGAAGGCATTCGAAGTTGCGCTGACTGGCTCTCATCGCTTCGTTGCGAAAGATGGAGACGATACATGGTTTAAGTTCGATAGTCTGCCTAAGCGCAGCAGTAATTCTTGGTGTTGCGCTCGAGTAGATTCCTCCTACGAACGCAGCCACCCAAACCCCCGGTTCATCCCCTTCCTCAATAACATCGACTGGACAGCTTCGAGGTTCGACTTCAGCGAGCCACAAAAAGACAATGTCATGGGATACGAAATAGGAAAAACTTACCGCGTCGTAGATTGGTACAACTTCGAGATCCCCACAGACTACAATAATTACTGCCCCCCTGGCCAAGAAATTAGCCCAAAACTCAACGACACATTTACAGTAAAAAAAGTGTCTAGGTTTGGATACGCTGGTGTAAACAGTGGCGACAATGGCTGGTTTGTTGCATCACCTTCTGAACTCCAGTCTGGCGCCGTCATTCTCGTCGAAGACACCGACATGGACAGTTCGTGGTACACGATCGACTTGACTGGACTTAGTCCATACAACCGAGCGCGGGTGATGGCTAAACGGCCTGACTGTCCGATTGACAATGAAGGCGTAACTTTAACGCCTGGAAATAACGACAAAATTCCTCTGACCGAACTTACTGGCAAAGCATCGTTTTCCAAATTCACAAAGGAGTAAATAAAATGTTAAAACTCGCACTTTATTTAATTGGAGTCGTTATAGGATTTGCTTTCAGTATGTACCTACTCGATCGAGTATGCGAGAAGTTTTATAACTTTCCTATGTACGTCTATACAGCAAGCGTAGCCGTTTTAATTTTACTCGCTTACTTTACTTTATTTGCACTACTTGAAGGAGATTCAAATGGTTTTTATCGGACTAATGAGTGCAACTGCCCTGTATGTCCTGCTGCTCAAGACACCCAAGAGCCTACGTTCCAAACTATTAGGGCTTGACCTCTACCTAGACATCGCCGTAACAGTGGCCCTCATGCTCATGTTCGCCGGGACACTCGGCGGCATGATCGCTGCAGTATTCGGAGGGCTGATCTTCAGTGGCATGCTGTGGATCTCGAAAGTTCTCTTCGGGTATGACAAGCCCATGATCCACCGCGGCCGTGTTGCCCAAGGCACAGCCACGGTCCTCAAGACCCGGTTCGTCTGGGTCGCTATTCCACCAATCTGGAGAAGGAAATGACCAAGGAGATCACGGATGAACTTTGAAGTAAACGAAAAGTACAAGGCTGCTAAGTTAGAGATAATGGAATCTGCGGATTTATCAGTTCCACCAGAAGGCGCAACGTGTCATCACGTTGACGAAAACGGCAACGCTTGGAGCCGTGACGTTTTATGGCGCGGCGAACTTCCACGCGAAGATAACGTCAAAGGATGGTGTTTTGCTACCCGCGCCGACCTCGAAACAGGAAGCGTTGTAAAAATACAGGAAGACACGTCTACTTTTGGTCCTGACTTAATTTCAGCACTGCAAAAAGTCAAAGCACTCCATTTTGACACGGCCTTGTTTGTGCGGTCTATCGAACAAGACTTGAAACAGAACCCTGAAAAATTATCGGCCGCTATAAATGCAATCCAAACGCTCGTAGACGTGGCCACTCCTCTGTTTTTGTCAGCAGCGGAGAAGGGCATACGCAGATCAGACGGTGAATCTGTCTGATCTGGTCTCATGCGAGTTAGTGGTTCGCTTTTGAACCGTCATTTAGAATTTACGGAGAATATCTATGAACAACGCAGCACTCAATCCACCAACATCAGCCGGCACCGCCCCTTTCAACGAAATCAGTGCACAGCACCAGCGCGATGCGGGCCAGCGCGACGACCGCGAAGCGACAGAGGCCGCTGAGAACCTGCTCGAAGAGCAGCGCCAGACCAAGATCCAGCTGCCCCCAGGCTTCCGCTGGATGCACGTCACGGTCAACGGCAAGCGCGAACTGCGCATCAAGCCGACGATGGAGAGCGTCCGAGACCTGACTGAGCTTACCGCTGAGTTCTTCGGCGCTCGCGAGTTCCGCGAGGAAGAGGTCGAGACAGACACCAAGCTCAACAAGATTCTTGACTCCCTCGTAGCGAACCTGGGCCGGTCCAACCAGTTCCTGGGCGGCTCGTCGCTCGCCTACAACCTGGCTCCGCAGTACGCTCAGCAGCTGGCTGGCGCTATTCGCTGGGTCGACATCCACGCCCGCAACGTGGAGCGTTATCAGAACAACGGCAACGAGGATGCCGCTGAGTCCTCGCTCTATAACCTCGAAGCGAGCCGTAACCAGGCGCTGAAGATTGCCAGTGTCCTCGACTGGTGCGAAGACTCCGGGGCCACTGTCAACATCACCCGCGGCGTCGATCAGTGCCTCAACCTCGCAGCGTGGAGCCTGCAGAACAACCAGAGTTCCGGTCCGCACCGCCGCGCCGCTCAGAACACGACCCGCGAGATGCTCTGGGGCGGACGTACACCTCAGCCCGACGAAGTCGCTGAGCGCGAGGAGGAGGAATCTGCTACCATCTAACGACTCCCTCAAGCTGGCTGTACTTCAGACACTCCTAGCCAGCTTTTTGCCCCAGGCCGTTCGCGGTCTGGGGTTTTTTTATGTCCATCAGGAGACTACGACATGAAATCCCAACTCACCCGCTACGGCCGACGTAAAAAGTACCCGGCCAAGATTATCGAGCAAGCCCATAAGCTCTACGACATGCACGTTAGCCAAGGCCAAGACCCCAAAGCGGCCTGTGTGCAGTGTAAGAACGTGATGGCTTACTGGGCCAAGATCGACGGTAGCCACACCACATTCCTTCAGCGTGGCAGACAACTGCTGAAGGGCTTTCGCTTTTGGAGACCAGAACAATGACCCAACGCATCCACACCCTTCAAATATTCCGAGACAGCTCACCCGAGTCACCTCGTGAATGGGACAACCTCGGCACGATGGCCTGCTGGCATGGCCGCTACATCCTCGGTGACAAGCAGCCTCTTGGCGATCCACAAGAACACCGCATCAACCTGGTGTGCGAGATGGAGCCTGACTTTGAGGATTGGCTCAAGCAGTACGCTGACTACCTGTATACGCTGACCCAAGACGGGGATCACATCGAAGAACAGTGCAACGAGTTTACTGGCCGCATGTTCGACCATTTCTACATCTCGCTGCCGCTATATCTTTACGACCATAGTGGCATCACCATGAGCACCGGAGCATTCACTTGTTCGTGGGACTCGGGACAGGTCGGATTCATCTACGTGCGTCGGGATGAGGTAGAGCGCGAGTTTACGTCGGAGTACCCCGCACACGGTCATGACACGCTTGAAAAGCACATCGAAGCTATTCTGCGCCGCGAAGTTGAGATGTACGACCAGTACCTCACCGGCGATGTGTACGGCTTCGTTCTGGTCGACGAGCACGGCGAGGAAGTCGATAGCGACCTCTCCTGCTGGGGCTTTTACGGCCGCGACTACAAGACCAACGGCATTGCAGACCACGTTGACTTGGACACCGTCAAAGCTGTACATTTCATGGAGCCGGTCAGCAGCGTCAGCTACCAGCCCGCAGACATCGAGGAGTTGACATAATGGGAACTTATAAACTGTTTCACATGAACGAAAATTCACCATTCGCTACTATCTCAAGTAACAATCTACCAAACCCGCCCAGAAGAATGGAATTGAGCGCCGTAGTAAACGCGGTATACGGCGGCGATTATGGCGCGGAGCTGGTGGAAAATATTGGCAATGGGCGCTTCAAGGTCCAGCCGGGGTATCCACTAGACAGAGGTGGAACGACGCTTAGCCGCCCGATAATTATTGAACGGTATAAAGACCTTGTCCAAGAAGAAGTCCACCGACTTGCAGAAGAATAACCACCATGAGAATCACAAATAAGATGATTAAACAAGCTGTTAAAGAACAAGCTTCCTTAAAAGCTATTGAGTGGCTTCGTGAGCAGCCCAGAACTTGGACAGAGTTAGTAGGACACAGACCTGATTGGGCTGTCTGGGCTATGACTCATTTCCCAGATTGTCCGATCGACCTGACTGAACTTGAGTCACATCACCGAGCACGGGTTATGGCAAACCGGTCAGACTGTCCGATCGACTTGACTGGACTTGAGTCACATCACCGAGCACGGGTTATGGCAAACCGGTCAGACTGTCCGATCGACCTGACTGAACTTGATCCATCTGACCGAGCACGGGTGATGATCAACAGGCCTGACTGCCCGATCGACTTGACTGGACTTGATTCATACGACCGAGCACGGGTGATGATCAACAGGCCTGACTGTCCGATCGACTTGACTGGACTCAATTCATGGCGCCGAGCACGGGTGATGATCAACAGGCCCGACTGTCCGATCGACCTTACTGGACTTGGTCCAGCAGGCAAAGAACTGGTGAGGATCAACAGGCCCGACTGTCCAATTGACAATGAACTCGAGGAGATAAAATGACAACTTTAAACCACGAAGAGATCGACTTGACTGGACTTGATTCATACGACCGATCATGGTTGATGATCGACAGGCCTGACTGTCCGATCGACTTGACTGGACTTGATTCACGTGACAGAGCGCGGGTGATGATCAACAGGCCCGACTGTCCGATCGACCTGACTGAACTTGATCCATCTGACCGATCATGGGTAATGGCATACAGGCCTGACTGTCCGATCGACTTGACTGGACTTGATTCATACGACCGAGTACGGGTGATGATCAACAGGCCTGACTGTCCGATCGACCTGACTGGACTTGAGTCACATCACCGAGCACGGGTTATGGCAAACCGGTCAGACTGTCCGATCGACCTTACTGGACTTGGTCCAACCGACAGAGCGCGGGTGATGATCAACAGGCCCGACTGTCCGATCGACTTGACTGGATTTGATTCAGGTGACCGATCATGGGTAATGGCATACAGGCCTGACTGTCCGATCGACTTGACTGGACTTGATCCAGCCGACAAAGAACGGGTGATGATCAACAGGCCTGACTGTCCGATCGACCTGACTGAACTTGAGTCACATCACCGAGCACGGGTTATGGCAAACCGGTCAGACTGTCCGATCGACCTTACTGGACTTGGTCCAACCGACAAAGAACTGGTGATGGCAAACCGGTCGGATTGTCCAATTGACAATGAACTCGAGGAGATAAAATGACAACGTCAAATGAAGACGGGCGAGCGATCGACCTGACTGAACTTGATTCATACGACCGAGCATGGGTGATGATCAACAGGCCTGACTGTCCGATCGACTTGACTGGACTTAGTCCATACAACCGAGCACGGGTGATGGCAAACCGGTCGGATTGTCCGATCGACTTGACTGGACTTGATTCATACGACCGAGCACGGGTGATGGCTAAACGGCCTGACTGTCCGATCGACTTGACTGGACTTAGTCCAGCCGACAAAGAACGGGTGATGGCAAACCGGCCTCTCTGTCCGCCTGATAAGTTGATTGCTGAATACGTAGAAAGACAAGGGCGAAAATTGCCGCATACCAAATGGAAATCGCCTTGCCGCCTAGAAATATTCGCGTCTGGTGTGCGGATCAGCCACGAAGACGGAAAAACCATCATAGAGTGGGGTGAATCATGACTGACTTCGAGGTCCACCCGGTAGGCACCGAGGCGAAACTTGACGAGCTAAACGCAGCCGAGACCATCGCGCTGAATACACCACAGCAGGAGAAAGAAACGATGACAGGACCAGGAAAAGGAATGTTCGTCCGGCAGCGTGATACCAAGCTGGAGCCGACGCTTTATCACAGCCACCTAGAGGCTTGGGATTCGGGGTATCGGGCTTTTAAAAGCATGGATAATGGCCTCGAGTTCATTTGCTGCGATGAATGCTGGATCAGTATCGACGGGGTGCTTTGGAAACCAACTGTCCCAAAATTCCCCCTACGCGCCCTCAGCGAGAACGGAGAGGAGGTCGTAGTTCGGTGAAGATCCAATGGACCAAGAGCTATGACCGCATGGTTGTCGGAACTGTCGGAGACGTCGAGTGTTTCCACCTCATCAAAGTAGGAGACAACATCGAGCTCGTTTCCAGCCTGCCAGAGACCGTACCTCTCTGCGTCGGGAGGCACATTGAAACGCACACATCGCCCAAACAGGCCGCTACGCACGCGCAGAGGTTGTTTGATCACTGGTATGAAAGACTGCACTACACAAAGGACATTTCATGACTACCATCGAAGAACAGCGCACGGTGCTGCGTGGCAGAATTCCGAAGCATTTCACCACCTCGCTTGACGGCTACCTCAATCACGGTGTGCCGTTGAGCGGCGTTCTTAAGCTGATCGCAACTAACGATCTGCAAGGCACGTTTTCGGCGTCTTTTCGCAACACGGACATCCTTGCAGCGCTCCCCGATCTGATGGTCTACTTCCTCAACTACGTGCCCGCCAGGGCATGGGGGAGCCCCCAAGTTGTTGATAGTTGGAAGGGTTTGCAAGGGGCTGAAGAGTGAGGTAAGATTGAAGCCCTGACAGCCGCCGAGCTGTCAGGGCTTCTAAACCATAATGTGAAAGAGCACATCATGACCCTTTTGAATGTTACCACACAAAAAGACCGAGTGTAAATATGGAGCTTCATTTTCTTGAAGCCCGCGTTCCGCTGGTCAAAACGTACACTCAGACTGACGAAGGCGTCAAGAAAGATGCCTACCCGATGGTCAAGCACGTCACGTCTCATCGCGAACAAGTCCACACACTCGATCAGATGCTGAGCGCTTTGCGTTATCACAGCAGAAACGGGCATTGCCTTCTTAAAGGCGAACTTAAACGAGACTTGGTATTAGAATCGAGGGCTTCTGAAACAGACCCAATGGCACCTACATCTTGGATTTGTTTAGACTTTGACTACCTCAAATCAGAAGACCAGGTCAACTCGCTACTTTCCCAAATGGGCCTGAGCGACGTCTCTTACATCGTGCAGTACGGCGCCGGCCACAAGATAGATAAGCCGTTTTCTGCGCACCTCTATTTCATGCTCGAACACGAAGTGTTGCCAGAGACGTTGAAATACTGGTTGATGAACCAGAACCTGACATTGTCTGAGTTTGAAAAATCGATCAGTTTGACACGCAGTAACGCGGCGCTTCAATGGCCTCTCGACGTTGCTGTTGCCCACAACGGCATGTTGATCTACATCGCACCTCCCGAGTGCGTGGGGATGGACGACCCAGTTCCTACTGAAGATCGCCTCCGTCTTGTAAGAAAAGAAAACGATAAGGTCAATCTCAAAGAGCAGCTTGCTCAAATTGACTCGGCAGTTATTGAGGAAAAGAAGAATACCAAGCTCTCTGAGCTTCGCAAAAAGAAAGGGCTCAAGCACCGCACGTTTAACACCAAGCTGATCAGTGGTATCGAAGTCGTCAGCAAGCCAGGGGTGGTATCAGTCACTGGCTACAAACAAGGCCGGGGCTTCATGTACCTGAACCTCAATGGCGGAGACAGCTGGGGCTACTACCACCCGCTTGAGAACCCGGAGATCCTGTTCAATTTCAAAGGTGAGCCCAACTACCTCACCAAAGAGATTGTCCCTGAGTATTACAAGAATTACAAAAAGCTTCAGCAAGAAGGCGTTAAAGATCAAGACACCGTTTACCTTGCGTTCCTCGACCGCCGCTCGGACGTATACTACCGCGGCACCTTCGAACCCGAAACAACCAACTTGGACATTTATGCCACCAGCGCTGTCAAAAAGCTCGAAGACTTCCTCCGACAACACAACCAGTGGGTCGGGGAGTTTGTGGAAGAGTGGGACTACGTGTTCCGCTTCGATGATAACCGCGTGTGTGTACCAGAAGAGCGATTTCTTAATCGCTTCTATGAGTCCCCGTACCTTCGCGATGCGAGGCTCAACCCCTCGCCAGGACAGTTCCCTCCTACCATAGCCAAGATCCTCAAGTCAGCGCTCGGAGACGACATGGACGTCGTCAAGCGGTTCTTGAACTGGTTAGCGTTCATTGTTCAGAAACGGCGAAGAACTGAAACGGCTTGGGTGCTGAGCGGCTGCGAAGGAACAGGCAAAGGACTTTTGATTCACAACATCCTAAAACCTATTATCGGGAACAACTACGTCAACGTCACGTTGATGTCAGCGCTCAACGAAAACTTCAACTCATTCATGGAGGATTGCGTCATTCTCATGCTCGACGAAACAGAGCAGAAACAACTTGACGCGAACAGCAAGCCGATGGCCAAGCTCAAGCAAGCCATTACTGACCCTGTCGTTCCAATTCGCAAAATGAGGACTGATTACTATGAAGCCAAAAACTACATGAATCTGATACTAGCGTCTAACGCTCGATCAGCCGTCGCAATCAGCGACACGGACAGACGCTTCAACGTGGCACCTTATCAAGAGACAAGGCTCATTATGAGCGACGCTGAGATCGCTTCGATCGAAAGCGAACTGTTCGACTTTACCTCAATTTTGTACAAATGGAACATTGACCATTCAGTGCTCCGCACCCCGATCGTCAGCCAGCAGAAGCACCTGATGCACGAGCTCAGCAGCTCTGCAGTCCACCTGGTACTTCGCGCTGTGCAGCAGGGCGACCTGCAGAGCATCCTCGACGTAGCCCCTACGCAGCAATCGCCTCAAGGCCACGACGTCGACCGCATCGCCGTAGACAACGCGACGCGCACAATCGTCGAGGCCCAGAGAGCGGCCAAGCGTGGGGAAAAGCACTTCATCAGCCGCGACGCGCTGCACGTTCTATTGCGCACCGTCAGCGGAGACTCCGTCCCAATCACTACGCCCAAGTTCGTTCAGATGCTCAAGCACCACGGCGTCTTCTTCGAACGCTACGGCGGCAAGCTCGGGCTGGAGGTTAAATGGCAGGTGCCAGAGTTCGGCATCGAAGACAAAGCACAACTGGAGGCAGTTAAGTGAAACGTTGGCCGCATCAAATCCAGACCAGTAAAAAGCAACTTAAAGTACCGACTCTTCTTGACCTGTCTGACGCCGGCACCGGCAAGACCTTGGCCGCACTTGATGCCTTCGCGTTCCGTCGCAAGAACAGCGGTAAATGCGCCCTGGTCGTCGCCCCCAAAGCGCTGCTCGATCCAGCGTGGGGAGAAGACATCGCCAAGTTCCACCCGCAGCTTACGTTCTCTGTGGCCTACGCCAGCAATCGGGCCAAAGCGTTCGATGCCGACGTTGACATCTACATCACCAACACCGACGCTGTCAAGTGGATCGCCAAGCAGAAGCGCACGTTCTTCGAAAAGTTCGACACGTTGATCATTGATGAGATCAGCTACTTCAAGCACCGCACGTCGCAGCGCTCTAAGGCGCTTAAAAAGATTGCCTTACTCACGCCGCTGCACCGGAAAAACGAACCGTACTTCAAGTACAAAGTTGGTATGACAGCCACACCGACCAGCACCAGCATCACTGACATCTGGCACCAGACGTTGATCATCGACGGCGGTGAGCGGCTCGGTACAGGCTTTGCCGCATTCCGCGACGCCGTATGCCAGCCAGTCATCACCAACCCGATGCAGCCGTCCTGGATCAAGTGGCAGGACAAGCCCGAGGCACAAGAAAGCGTCTCTCAGATCTTGGCCGACATCACGGTTCGCCACGAGTTCGACGACGTGATGAAAGACATTCCAGATCAAGACAAGCGCGTGCTCAACTACCGTCCGTCAGCCAAGCTCATGAAGCTCTACGAAGAGATGAAGAAGGAGTGCCTGCTCGAGCTCAAAGAGGGCGACGTCACGGCTGTCAACGCTGCTGCTCTGCGCCAGAAGCTACTGCAGGTGGCCTCGGGCCGCGTCTACGGCGCCAGCGGTGCTTATACGCTTGACAGCGGCCGCAACGAGCTCATTGTCGAGCTGATCCTGGGGCGTGCGCACAGCGTGGTGTTCTGGAACTGGCGCCACCAGCGCGAAGCGCTCGTCGAGTCGCTGACGGCTAAGAAGGTCGACTTCGTTGAGATCGGCTCCGACACCAAGGATGCTGACCGACGCTCGATCGTGCAGGAGTACCAGGCCGGCAAGTACCAGACCGTCCTGATGCACCCGCAGTCGGGCGCACACGGCCTGACGCTTACCAAGGGCACTTCAGCGATCTGGTGCTCACCCACCGACCGGGCCGACCTGCTCGTCCAGGGCGACGCTCGCATTCGCCGCGGTGGCCAGAAGCTCGCGACTGAGAGCATCAGAGTGTGCGCCGTTGGCACGCTTGAAGAACAAATGTATGAACGAACCAACGAGAAGTTGGACGCTATGACCGAACTGATGAGGATGTTGAAATGAACGAGTACCCAGACGAAGTAGGTTTTTTAGAGCTAGGATTGTGCGGACTTTTGTGGGAAAACCGTATGGTAGAACAAGAGGAAAACAACTAATGACCTACCCAGAATGCCAAAAACTTTTTGCACAACAAGGCTTCGTGTTCACCCCACTGAACGAACGCCAGCTCAACGAGCTGAATAAGCGCGGTTATTCAGAAGATGAAATCTACTGTACAGGATGCGACGTTCACTCAGGCATCCTGTTTACCCAGGCAATGGAGGAGAATGTAGCGTGAAACTCGTCCGACGCAAAAACTACTTCCTTGTTGAAGTCAACGCTGACGACTTCAGCCGGTTCAACGCAGACCAGAACACACGCCTGCCATTCACCGCCGCATCGTTCGCCTTCAACAAAGAGACGGGGCGCTGCATCCGCGTCTTGCCTCATCGTCTGCGCAAAGACGACCCGGCCTGGGAGCGCTTGAGAGAGTATGCACGCAACTACGCACGAGGTAAGGAACATCATGGCTATCGAACCTGATCGTATTGTCAAGTCCACATCGTTCTCACGGGCTAGTGACTTTAACCGTTGCCCGCTCATGTTCAAGTATAAGCACTTGGACAAGATCCTTGACCCGGCGCCTGAGCTCCCCGAAGGGGATGAGCATCCAATGGATCGCGGGTCGCGCATCCACTCACTCTGTGAGAACTACGTCCAGAATCCACTGATCAAACCGCAGCACGAGCTCCGGCACCAGCTGCCGTTACTCGACGCATTCCGTGCAGGATATGAGAAAGGGAAGGTTGACCTTGAGATACCGATCGCTTTCGATGCTAACTGGGAGATCTCAGCCGGCGATGACTTTGCCAACACGGTGTACCGCATGATCATCGACGTGGCCGTCACGGTGTCAGATTCTCGTGTGTACATCCTTGACTGGAAAACAGGTAAGAAGAAGGGCAACGAGGTAAAGCACCACGATCAGTTGATGGAATATGCAGTCGGCGTTGCCAACGTCGATCCTGCTATTCAGATTTTCGATGTGGCGATCGGGTATCTCGACCTGCACCCAGGCGAGAACCTGATGAAGCGCACGTTTACCCGCACCCAAGTCGAGCAAGCTACGCCAAAAGTTCGAGAGCGTCACGAGAAAGTGCTCAACGCCACCATCTTCCCTGCCAAGCCCTCGCAGTTTGCCTGCCGATTCTGCCCATTCAAAGCCGGTACAGTCGGCCGCGGTAAACGCGCCTACGCTGGTACTGGCCACTGTAGAAGAAACATCTGCTAGGAGAAACCAAATGATCTTTGTAAAAATTGTATGGCTCGCACTGAGCATCGTCATGAAGCTCGAATCACTGAGTAAATTCATTTGGAGAGCACGACATGGATACAGCTACTAAGTACGAGTGGGGAGTAAAACATGAGCAGTAAAGTTTTCTACGTTTGTAAACACATGGGTGAGTCACGATCTGAGTATCACGATAAACTCGAAGCGGCTTTTGCTCACTACGCTTGGAGACTTTACAACGAATGAAATTCATCACGCTTGACCTCGAAACCTACTACGACAAGAAGTGCAGTATCAAGAAGCTCGGCACCAGCCTCTACGTGCAGCATCCCGACTTCGAAGTTATGACAATGTCGTGGAAGACGCTCGATATGGCGGAGCCTGAGTTCATCGTAGGCGACGACATCCGCCGGTTTTTCGATGATCTTCAGCCTTACGCCAGTGAGGTCATCCTCAACGGCCACCACATGCAGTTCGACGGCTATGCAATCTCCCACTGCTTCGGCTTCCTCCCCGGCCGCTACACCTGCACAATGGCAATGGCCAAGCCGCTGTGGGGTCAGCACGGCTCCACGAGCCTCCAATCCGTCGCAGGCTACTACGGATTGGACGGTAAGGTCTCCGGCGTGCTGGAGGGCTGGGAAGGGCTGCGCTGGGACGACGCCACGCCTGAGCAGCAAGCCGACATGCGCCGGTACAACAACCAGGACACCGCGCTGACCGAGCAGCTGTTCCTGTTGATGGCGCGAGGCTTCCCGCGCTTCGAGTTCGACGTGATCGACCTGACCATCCGCATGTTTACCGACCCGGCGATTATCATTGACAAGGAAGGCGCCCGGCGCATCATCGACGAGGAGAAAGAGATCAAGGATGCTGCCCTGGCTGAGATCTTCTCTGACAAGAAGATCGATCAGGTCCGCACGATGGTCCGCTCGAACCCGCAGTTTGCCAAGCTGCTCGAGTTGCTCGATGTCGAAGTGCCGATGAAGGTCAGCCCGACGACTGGCAAGGATACCTTCGCGTTCGCCAAGAACGACCTGCCGTTCCAACGGCTGATGAAGCACGAAGACCCTCGGGTCCGTTCGCTGATGGACGCTCGCATCACGAACAAGACCAGCATCAACGAGACCCGTGCCAAGAAGATGATTGTCAAGTCAGGCCACCCGCTGCCGATCTATCTGGGCTACTGCGGAGCGCATACGTTCCGCTTTACTGGCGGCGATCAGTTCAATCCTCAGAACCTGCCTCGCGACGGCCGACTGCGCTCCTGCCTGACCGCACCCAAAGGCCACACGTTCGTAGTGATCGATGCCTCGCAGATTGAGGCTCGAGACAACGCAGTGTTCAGTGAACAGTGGGATCTGGTCGATGAGTTCGCGGCAGGCGTCGATGTCTACTCATCGTTCGCCTCGGAGCTCTACGGTTTCGAAGTCAACGCGGATGACAATTGGCAAGAGCGCTTTGTCGGCAAGACCGGTATTCTCGGTCTGGGCTATCAGTGCGGAGCTTTCAAGTTCCAATCGATGCTTGAGACTGGCGCGATGGGGCCAGCTGTTCACTTGAATATGGATGAAGCTGAGCGCATCGTTCAGATGTACCGAGCCAAGTATTACAAGATCAAGGATACGTGGTCCCAGCTGCAGAGCCTGATCCAGTACATGATGCCTGACGCTCGACACGAGATCGAGTTTCGTGGTCTGGTCATCCAGCCTGGAGGAAAGGTGCTGATGCCCAACGGGCTCACGATGCAGTACCCGGACCTGCAGCTCGAGATTGGAGAGTACGGCACGGCAGAGTTCACCTACCGCGCCTACCACCCGCGGTACAGGAAAGCCGTCACCAAGAAGCTCTACGGCGGCGCATGGCTTGAGAACATCATCCAGAGCCGCTGCAGGACAATCACTACCGGCCACGCGCTCGAGATGAGTCGGTTCTACAAAGTTGTGCTGCTCGTACACGATGAGGTCATCATGTGCGTGCCTAACCACCAGGCTGAACAGTGCCTGCGCGACGCGACAGAAATCATGTCAATCCCGCCAGATTGGAACCCGAAAATTCCACTGGCATCCGAAGGTAAAATCACTGAGAGGTACATCAAGTGACAGAGAACAACGAAGAACACGTAGAAGTATTCATCCCATTTCCAGGTTTCTATGAAAGCGAACTGTCCGACATGCTTGACTGGGGAGCAGAGTGCATTCTCGAAGAAGACGAGTCGTTAGAGTATGATTCTATCGGATATAATTTCGAACAGGCAACTAAGGAATACCTTGAGTGGTATCAAAATGCGCTCCGTGAAGAGTACGATTTTTCTGGCGAGTTTCTTTTCAAGCAGTTGATTTCTCCGCGGGAGTACAACTTCACGACTGACCAGCTGTTGGCAGAATACACCGGCCCGGTAGAAGATCTGCGTATGGCTCGATGGGCGACTCTTGGCTTGGAATCTTTAGGTCAAGACGTCAAGGAGATGTTCGAGTCCCGTCCGGGATTTGCCAGTTTCTACGATGACTTTGTAGAAGGCTACAAAGAGAAACCGCTGGACGTTTGGGATGCTAACGAGCTCAGCGTGTTGCTTCCCAGCTGGACCTACCTCGGCGACATAGACGAGCTCCGAGAATCGATCGGCAGTTGCGTTTACATTAGAGAAGAATTTATCGAAGAACCGAAGGTTGTATGAGATTATCAACGCTTGGTGCGAAGAACATCATCCTTTGGAGCCCGGAGACCCGTCAAAGATTCTCATATGCGATTTGTGCATTGATTAGGAGAACAAAATGAAACCGCAACATCTGACTGACAACGAACTGATGAATGAGAGCCTGTCTCAGCTAACTCAATTCGACAAAATTGATCTAGGTCAAGAACTGGCCCGACGGTGGACGGATCGGGAAGCAGAACACAATGAGGCAGTTGAAGAATTGAAAGAAGAAATCGCACGCATGGAAGACGTCCTCGTCGACCTCGAGCGCCTCTCCAAGTCTTGACACCCACCAGTTTCATCTGGTAACTTAGCACACGCAAAAGGAGCACAACCATGTCCGCAGACACCCCTACTCTCGGCCAGCTGATTGATATGCTGGATCGAGTCCGTGACAAGAAACGCGAGCTGAACGAAAAGGTCAGTCTATGCAGCGCCAAGGAAGAAGAGATCAAATCTATGATCCTCGAATCCGCCGGCAAGCAGGGGCTGTCCAAAGCCACCGGCTCGCTCGCCACCATGTCAATCTCCAAGTCCATCGTGCCCGTCGCTGTTGACTGGGGTAAAGTCAACCCGTGGGTACTTCGCCACAAGGAACTCAACCTGTTTCAAAAACGCCTTTCACCTGTTCGCTACCGCGAGCTGTTGGAAGACAACCCCCGCGGTATCCCTGGTCTCGAGTCTCATGAGCAGGTCCGCGTCAACTTGAGGAAATTGTAAAATGGTAGACAACCAACATAGAAAGATTAAAGGTTATCGTGAGCTGTCACAAGCAGAGATTGACGCCATGAACGAAATCAAACAAAAAGGAGTAGAACTCGGAGAACTGGTTGATAAACTAAGAGCCCAGAGCGATCTTGATCAGCGATGGGTAAGCATCGGTGCCACTAACCTGCAGACAGGTCTCATGGCCCTGACCCGTTCGGTTGCACAACCGGACTTTTTCTAAGCACACAAAGAGGTACAAAGAATATGAGCAAGTCACTCTCCAAAACCGTCAACACGCAGTTGGCAGCGCGTAAACAGAACATGGCCGAACGTCTCGCCGGTCTCGGTGGCGATGGCGGCGGCATGTCGTTCATCAAGGTCAAAGCCAACAAGTTCCGCATCGGCGAAGACATCATCATCCCCAACGAGATGACGGTCGTTGTCCTTGACTGGGCCTTCCACAACGGCTTCTGGTCTGGAGCTTACAACCCTAACGCCACTGAAGCGCCTGTGTGTGCCGCTGTGGGTCAGAATGCCGCCACGATGGGGCCACCTGCCTCCGCGCCTGACCGTCAGCACGACACTTGTGCTACCTGCCCTCAGAACCAGTTCGGTTCCGGTGGTGGCAACCGCAAGGCGTGCAAGAACTCCGTCAACTTGGCTGTGCTGCGCTGGGACGAAGAAGAGGAAGACGATCAGATTTACTTCCTGTCTGTCCCTCCGATGTCGCTCAAGGCGTTCAAGAAGTACAACAGCAAGTTGGCCGAAGCCGGCAAGGACATTGCTGAAGTTGTCACTGTCATCACGTTTGACAGCAGCGTAGACTACGTCAAGTTTGAGTTCTCGGCCGACGCCAAGAGCACGAAGGAGTACGCTGAGGAAGACGAGGACGGCAACAGCTATGCTGCAGGTTTCCTGTCCAAGCTGCCGGAGGCTACGGAGCTCGTAACTCGCGAGCCCAGCTTCGGTGTTGGCGATGAAGCCTGAGTTCTTCCACGTTGGTAGTTTCGACAAGGCCAAAGTTCGAGCGGCCTTGTCGTCTTACCATCAACTCAACAACGCGGTCAGTTCGCTGTCGCTAAAGGAATTATACGGAGCTCTCCGTGTAGAACGAGCCGGTCAAAACAGACAAGCACTGGTTGATCGGCTCATCAAGCGCATCAGGATAGTAAGCCTGGAGCACATCGATAACCATCTACATTCACTGTAATCCGCAGAGGTACAAAACATGTCCGATCCATTTGACGATTTTCTCAACGAACTCGAAGGCGAAGAGGGCGACGAAGAAGAAGCCAAGCCGGTCACTCGCAAGAAGAAAGCGAGCAAGAAGAAAGCCGCAGCGAAACCTGCTGAGCCTGTCCAGGAAGAAGCCAAGCCGGTCACTCGCAAGAAGAAAGCGAGCAAGAAGAAAGCCGCAGCGAAACCTGCTGAGCCTGTCCAGGAAGAGGCCGAAGAGGTCGAAGTGGTTGAGGAGGCTCCAGAGCCGGAAGACAAGCCCGCAACGAAGAAGCGCGGTCCCAAGCCTGGAGCGAAGCGCAAGCCCCCTGCACCCAAAGCGGCGCCGACCAACGGCGTCTTGGGCGAACTGGAGCAGGAGCTGGGCTCCATCGGTGAGGCGATCAACTCAACGGCACATGTCGACGCTCTGAAGGCTGAGCTGCGCACGGCGAAGAAGCTAGACACCCAGCTGACCCGCTTTGCCAAGAAGGTCGTCGCCGCAGCCAAGACCAACCAGGAACGCGTCAAAGCGATCGAATCAGAACTCGACGCATAACCTGGCTAGATCTTGGTAAACCCACGCCCTCAGTACCTCGTGTGCTGAGGGCTTTTTTATCTCTGGAGAATGAAGATGAATTTCGATGTTTCTCATATTATTGCCCCTCCGCGCAGCGGTAAAACAACCAGCTGCATTGAAAGGGTAAGCTCTTTTTTAAGTGCGAACCCTTCAAAAAAAGTAGGGTATGTTTCCTATTCCATGCAGCTTTCACAGTACATAGTGAAACAGTTTAATACCGAGTCGGAAGACCCGCAAGTTCGTTCGTATGGAACAGGTTCTGCAATGTGTAGTATAGGACTAGATCTAGTAATTTTAGATGATCTTATCCCCCCGGAAGGCCAGTCTTGTTTGCAGTCAGAACGGACATACAATTGGATAAAGCAATCTGTTATATGCAGGTTATACCCAAACGCAGTTGTGTATTCCATCGCCAGCGGAGAACTTCAAACCAGAATGGTTGTCGGTGCTTTTGCTCCATACGGCGTAAAAGTATCAACGTTTGAGATGGGTGCGCCCAGACCTCCGCTTCTTCAAACTAAAGAACTAGATCATTTGTATACTTCAAACCCCCAATTTCAAGGAACAGACTGATGAAAGCTGAACAACTAAGATGCGTAGACAAAGTAGCTGATGCGTGCGCCGGCCGGCTCAACGACATCAGAGCGATGCTCGATCCTGAAGCGGGAGATCTTGACATAGCCTACGTCGGGCAGTGGTATGAAGTGACGTGCAACGAAGCTACTGTTACAACGCTTACCAACGAACACCTACTCAAAGCGCTTGTTGAAAGTTACGAGCCTGAGCGCTGGGCACCGCTTGATCTTTTAGCCGGTGTATCTCTTGGCGACGACGGTAATTCTGACATTATCGACGCGCTACTTGAACGCTTATTCGACGAGTACGAAGACGACATCCGCGAAGCGAGCCGCGAGGCTTGGTACGACTACGGACTGTCGTTTGACTACGTTGAGCCCGGTACGTTCGGAGATCAAGATGAAGGCTACTGGCGCTATCAGATCAGCTGGGGCGGACCGTCTGAAGAGATCCGTTTCTACGCCAGCAAGGGTCACAGCGGCTGGCGCCTGCACCGTGCTGAGTTCTGGTACTTCGACTGGCTCGACGGCGCCAAGCTTCTCGTGACTTCCGATGAAACCGTTCGAGCTATCTGGGATAACTTTGAAGAGCGGGGCAGCGTTGAGCATGTATTTTCCGCGGCGCTGGAGAGGTGATGTATGGCAACACCAGAGAACACGATGCTTAACCGCGTCAAGAAGAAGCTCGAAGCTGATCTTGGCATTGAAATCGAAAAGACCAATAACGCATTTCGTGGCGGTCGACCAGACTGGGACATGTTTTTCCCCTTGAAAGAGGGTGGCAGCATTCACTGGCCTGCGCAAACTGCGTTTGTGGAAGGCAAGCACTGGCCAAAACAATCCGTAGTCGGCAAGGATGAAGACGTAATGTACGTGTGGGATTCACTGTGCTCCGCACTCCAACGAAAATGGCTCAAAGGGAAAGCGGCAATGGGCTTCGCCTGCTACGTGCTGTGCGGGTTTAAAACGCGAGACACCTACCTGTTCTTTCGAATAAAAGCTGACGGGCCTGCTTTTTCAAAAGCAGGTGTGATGAGTTATGAACAAGTGAGAGAAACAACCCAAAACATCAACAACTAAGGTTCCCATGAACAGGAGAAAACTATATGGCCTCCATCGTACCCTGGATTACATTTATACTGGACTGCATTTCCTTGATCTCTTTCTTCGTCAAATTAGTCGGGTAAATCACCATGAGCGCTTCCCTGGCAAGTTCGGACAAGGAAAAACTTCGAGAGGTGGTGAGCAGAATGCTCGTTGGCGAGAAAAGTCTACACACCAAAACAATCGGAACTTTAAAACTCGTTCGAACAAGTGATGTGCCCTGGGCTATCATCGACCTGCACACGCGAGACGTTGCTCTCGGCAAGTGGAAGTTCCTCAAAACCTACAAAGGAATCGATTTTTATGAGCGACAATCTGTACGACCTCGTGAAAGAAGCGGGTAGTCAGTCCAACTTCAGCATCATCCTCAACAAAAGCAAAGCGAGCAAAACGACCGCTGCGCAAGCCAAGCGTGCTGCCAAAGCCTTCGGTGAGTTTGCCAAAGCCTGCGTAGATGAGAAGTTTGTTCTCGAAGCAGGCGTAGGCGACATGCCTGTTGTTGGGCCTTCCGGCTACATCAAGATCAAGAACGCAGACGACGAGGTGCTGGTGATCATCACCGTACCTCATAACATCATCGACATCGTGGAGACGCAGAATGGATAACAAGCAATGGATTAAACGCGCCGGCCCTGGCCAGTTTCGAGGGCAGGGAGAGTGGAGAGAAGTCTCTGAGTTCGACAATACAGAAGAATACTTCGACCACTGCCGAGAAACAGGCTACTTGCCGACTTACATCGGCCCGTTCCCGCCCGACCAGTTGGCCGCAGTGCTGGTCGATCGGTTTCCTTGGTTGGAGGCAGATGACGAAGACGTTAGCGGCGCCGATGTTATCGGAACGCTGACCCAGTGGCACCACCAACTCAACTGGGGAGAACGGTCATGAATATGACGCTGCAGCTTTATCACGGCCGAGATGATTCAGGCCAAGTAATGGACGATTGGGGCTTTGAGGCTGAACCCATCGAAGGGGTTACATCTTTTATCGTCACCTACATGACCGACTATACAATTGCTTTTGAAAATCGCGAAGCGTATTTGAAAGCAAAAAAAATCACAGGTTGGGATAGCTGGGACGAAAACCAACTGCGCATGTCGTTTAGAGACGACATGATAGAAGCAGACGGAAAGTTCTACGGTGACTGGTCATTGTCTACACCAAGGGAGAACTCAATATGAACAGAAAACAAATACTGCTCGACAGCGTTATACCACGCCTACGGGTGAAGGAGAACACGTATGACACCGACCGAGTACATCGACTCCGACCTGAACCTGATTGTGACGTGGGACGGCGATGAATGGCTGGTCTGGCGCTTCATAGGAGAACACACGTGGGAGGCTCCGCTCCCCTACGCCATCCATTCCGGCCGGCTTCATAGCGACACTGCGGCGACCGTCGAACTATCTGCAGCTACCATCTATTGGCTCGGCGAAACGCTGATCAACCAGATGCGCAGCGACGGTATCGAGATTATCGACGGACTGCCAACCACTGAAGGAGAACACGTATGACCAACAGACCGAAAAACTCCGTCCTGTTCCTTGATGGATCAAGAGGGCAGTACATCCCCCAAGCGTTTGCTCACGTCATCGACCGCGCTTCTGTCGACGGCGTTAGCGACGAAGAGTGGGCCATCCTCGAAGCAGGCCCAGGCCACGAGTGGTACTGGGAAACCTGGGACCGCATCGAAAACGCCGCTGTAATTACCGACCGTCATACCGGCGAGAGGTTTCAGCTTTATCAAGACGGTGATGTCTGGCTGATTCCTGAAGGCTCGACGTGGCCTGACGACCAAGACTTTGCAACGAAAGAGGACATCTTCATACCATGACTATCAAACGCTGCACCGAGTGCGACGACAACGAAGCCATTATCGGGCTCGACGTCACTTTATGGTGGAACCCTACTAAGAACTGTTTTGACATGCCTGAGTGTATCGAGCTCGATGAGCAATACTGCATAAACTGCGAATCAACTTCTATTGAGGACATCGAAGATGAGTAACCAACCCTACCCCGGCGAAGACTTTGGCGACGCCGCCGATCGCCTGTACGATCAAGACCGGCAAGAAAAGCTGGACAAAGCGCCTAAGACAGCGTCGGCCTTTACCCCGATGGGCTGGAAAGGCGACGCTGCTGACCACAAACGGCGGGCTGTTGCAGCAGCGGCTACCCGTGCCGGTAGTTCCATTCAGCAAAACAAAGAACAAGAAAACCGCTTTGCTGTACGCAAAAATGAAGATCGTGCCTTGGCGCGTTCCTTGGGCGTTGACCCCGACAAATTACTGATTGGAGAGTGATGATGGAAGATCATGATATTTTGTATGGCACTATCGGAAAATGGAGCCGTGCCTGCATTGATTCAGGCGCCGCTCGCTTTGAACACGACTTTCGCAAAATTGTAGCCGTAGCAAAAAACACTGACTTAATAGGCAAGTGGGAGTTCGAAAGAGACATCGGTGTTGTGTTTGCTTGCGGCCCTTTTAACTATATCGTGGAGTGGAAAATCGACATCGACGCTTACACCCCGAAAGAAGCTGCTGAGCAAGCGAAAAAGATTATGCAAGATCCAGACTCTCATGCAACGTTTTTCGAGGTGACCGATGAGAACGGCGACGTCACTGGAGTTGATTTAGAATACGGCATCGCCTGACGGCGCGGCAATGGCGGAAGTCGATAGAGTTGGGAGTTCCCGGCCGAAGACGCCACATCTGACGTTTTACGCGGCGTTCAGCTGCTAATTCGACAACTATTACGATTTGCTTTTGCCCCCTCCCACCCTACCCTCAGCCGGGGTTCACACGCTACCCGGCCTGGGAGGGGGCAAATCTTATACGGTGTATGCCCGTTTTTCAGGAGGCATGTAAACTCCAGACCCTGTCTCGTGCTGTAGCGCTCGACGTACTTTTTCGACGGGCAGAAGTCTTCGGCCTAACTCTCCCCAACTTCGGCTCCGATCAATCACTGTGATCGACTGCCGCGACCTGTACCCATTGTCATGCGCGTAGAGATCCTTGTTCGCAAGAATGTTAAATGATTCAATCATCACTCCTGGGTGTTCTTTGCTTGTCATCTTGTGGTGGATGTGTCCGATGTCAATATAGTGGTACTCTGTTTCGCCCCAGTCTTGCCTAAAGTCTGTGCTCATCACTTCAGCCAGCCTGTCTGGCTTGCACTTGTCTGAGTGGTGCGACAACACAAACGTGTTCCCCATTCGATAGCCGATGAACACCGTATCGTTGTTGAGCACGTTAACTCGATCGGAGTGCCCATATACCCCTCGTATATACTCGGCCATCCAAATGTCGTTGGTCCGAGAGTGGTTGCCCTGGTTCACAATGACATCGACTTGCTTGAATTTCTGAAGTGCTTTTTCGATGATGAACCGCATGATTCGAATATACGTCTTAATCATCTTCGGGAATCGACCGTCGTAATCCAGCGCGTGCCCGCCCGCTTCCGTAATGCCGGCAAAGTTCTCATAGTGTGTCGCGTCCCCCAGATCGTTGATCACACAGCGCTCGTGGTTGCCTGTCTCTTCGAGTAGGATTGCTACCGCCTTGCACAGCTCCCGCTCAGCAATCTTTAGGTCGAAGTTGGCGCCGGTCTCTGCCTCGTGCGCCACCATGCCGATGTGCGCGTCACCAATGTTGATCCACGGAATGATGTCAGCGTCCAGCCCTTTTTTCGTCGGCCCTTTCGACACTGGGATGTCGGGCAGATCCTCTGCCATCGCCTCGGCAGCAGCGAGCAGCACTGCTTCTTTCTGCCGGTCATCCGGTGTCTGGATCACCCAGCGGTTCGTAGGTACTCCGTCTGCGTCGTAATACTGCGAATGGCGCGCCAGCTTGTTACCAGGCGCAATAGGATTTACCAGGCTGTGCTCAGGCGACCACCCAAGCCGCGTGCACACTTTTTGAGCCCGCTTGTACAGCCGAGTAAAGGAACTGGGGTTTTTACCTATCGCTCCGCCCGCCGCGTTGGGATTACCGTACCGATACACCGCTTCCAGTGCTTCGATTTGGGCACCAGTCAACTCGTCCCGCACAGACTGCGGGATGTCAAAATCGATCTTCATGATGGTTCTCCGTCAGTTGGAGCCCAAAGCCTCAGAGACTTCGGGGCGTATTAGCGGCACATCTAAAGCTCCACTTGCCGGGTCAGCAGCGCGAGGATCGACGATCCACGAACCCCAACTGACAAACGGATCTGTGTAAATCTGATTTCCGGGCAGCGCTCGTTTGAGCGCCGTAGACGGATCGCCCGCGCCAAACATCCCCCGGTACAGCTGTTCAAGCTGGCTCGTAAATGGCCCGCCTACCTGAGCGATTTGAGACCGACCAAACTCGTGCGTCTTCATCATGTCAGGGACCACGGTGTACATCCCCAACAGCCCTGAGCGGTGGATACCGTCTGCGACCCGCTCCTTGACGCCCCAGCGCTCCTTCCGGTCGTCCCCCTCTGGCCCGTGCTGGATCATCTCTCGCAGCAGGTCTGCGGCCATCATCGTGCCCACGTACCCTGCAGCCATCACCAGCGGCCCCAGATTCCCTGAGACCCCCTTCCCAATGATCCGACGCAGCACCCGCTCGTGGTAGGTGTACATGAACCCTTTTAGGTGACTGAACAGCTGCCAGTTCGGATCGTTCATCCACGTCGCTCGCTGCCAGCTCGCCGGCCGCAGCACGCTCTCATCCACCATACGGGCCAATGCCCGTCTCACCCGCTCGTCTCGAGCCACCTCAGCCGCCGCGACACCTACGTCTTGCCCCTCTGCCTGGGCAGCGGATGCACCCTGCGCCGAACCGAACTCCGTCCCCTCCAGCGCCGTTCTTACCTCATCTCCCGTCAGCAGGTCGAGCCCGCCCTCTTCGGTCAGGCGCAGGTCGGCGGGGTCCAGGCCCAGCTCGGTCAGCGCTTCGATGCTCGCAGCGTCGCCCCGCGCCGCGCCTGCGGCCTGCTTGGCCAAGAACTCTCGGCCGGCTGAGACTGCCATGATCCGCGTCGCGCGCGTCAGGTACTCCATTCCGTTGTACTTGAACAGGATGTCGTTCCAGCGCTTCGCCTTGCCGGTCATGTGCACCGAGCCGTACTGCAGCCCCAGGTGCTCCGACACCGTCGCGTGCGCTACGGCCCCCAGCTCCACTGCCAAGCGCTCTGCGCTGTCCATGTTCGCCTTGCGCGTCTCCGGGCTCTGCTTCCTGTCGCGCACATCTTTGAACACCCTCCCCACGCCTTCCTTGTACGCTCCAAATGCCACGGGCAGGTCGCCCGTTCGAAACGCGATGCCTGCCAAGTCTGCCACGTTCGTCAGCGCAGCCAAGGCCAAAATCCTCCAATTCTGATACACCACCAGCCAACTCATATTCTGTCTAAATCGGCGTGGGTCCGCGGTAATATCACGCTTGATCTCGAAGCCACCTTCGACTTTCTCGACCGTGCCCTGAACACCTTCGGCTTTCTGCACCCGCATCGCGTCCTCTTTCGTCGCAAACGGTGTACCGTCGTCGTTGCGGATCGGCTGGAGCATCGAGTTGAACGGACTGGCGACCTTCTTCCAAAATGGTGCCACCTCGAGACCGATCCGGCCTGTTGCCGAGCGGATCATATCGTCCATCAGTGCGAGGTCTTCCCGCGTCGCGCCCTGCTCCTTGGCCTGGGCACGCAGCTGTAGATACTTCTCGTCGTTGGCACCGAACTTCCGCACGTACTCGACCCGCTTCACCATGCTGCCGATGTACTTCGCCATCGTCGTGTTGATCGAGTCATCGAACAGGGAGGCAAGCAGCTTGCGGTCAGCAGGCGGTGCGAGCTTCTCGTTGTCTAGGAACGCCAGCTCTCTGCGGTTCAGGTTGGCGACGTAGGGGCGCGTACCGATCTCATCCTGATCGGGCCGCGCAGCGTCCACAAAGCCGTTCTCCAGCGCGATGCTGGCGATGTACGCCTGCACGTAGGTCTCGAACTCCGTGTCCGAGGCGAAGTCCTTGGCGTCGCCCACACGCTCCGGGTAGTGGTCGGCGTACACGTTCCACCACTCTTTTCGGTAGCGCTTGTGCGTCCAGGCTTCGAGCAGCTTGTTGGCATGCCGATCGACCTTGCCGGCGTCGAAGCTCCACGGCCGGTAGTTCTCATCGAAGCGGGTCCGCTTGAGCAGGCCCACTTCCTGTCCGTACTTGTGCATGCTGCGCATGAAGCGGTTGGTCCGGGCGATCGCTGCTTTGACGGCAGGGTCTGTTGGCGTCTCGCGGCCGAGGAACGCTTCGCGGAACGCTTTCTGCTGCTCAACAGTCAGGGTGTCGTAAATCGACTCCCACTCCGACTGCCGTGCGCCCGAGGCGCGGTCTTTGGCATTGACGAAGCCTTCTGCTCCGCCCTCCTGCAGCACGTCCGTGTAGAGCGCCTGCTGGAACGACTGCACCGCCGCGCTCCGTGAACCGCGGCTGCGCATCGCCTGCCCCAGCACGCCTCGGCCAAGCAGACTGTTACGCAGGTACTGCTTCGCGCCGGCCAGATTGTTGTACACCGCTCTGGCGGAGTTCTGCAGCGGCGCCGTACCTACGAACTCCGTGACGGCGAACTGCTTGTCCGGGTTGAGCACGAAATCACTCTCGTTCTTGAACTGGTCCAGGAACTTCTTGGTAAAGACCCCAGCCTTGATGTCGTCCTTCAGCGCATCTTTCATCCGCTGCGGGAACAGGTGGTTCGGCAGAGCGTCGACCATCTGGTCGATCCGCTCAGGCGAGTTGGTGTCGTCCAGCCGACCTAGCGCCTCGAGCTGGGCGAGCTTCTGCAGCTGGGCCGACTCCAGCACGTATTCGGCGTTCGCCAACTTGCTGCCCTTCTTCGCCTGGGCCTGCACCTCGTTGGTCCGTGCGCCAAACAAGTCTTGTTGGATTGCGTTGAGCACTTCGACCGCCTGGTCGCTCTGGTGGACCTTACCGGTGATCTCGTGGAACCAGCGCGTCGCTGCACGCAGTGGTGCCGCCTGCGCTGGTGTCAGATCCAGCTTACCCTGGCTGTGCAGGATGTAAGCCAGTGCCATTTCACTGTGCGGGTCGCTCGGATAGAACTGCCCTTTCTTCGCAGCATGCGCCCGTGCCTGGTTCATCTGACGCTGGACCTTCGATGAGGTTAGCGCACGGCCGATCGTCATCCGCTCTTTGCTCGACATCTTTCCGATGATGTAGTCACGCACCCCCCAAAACGCCTCGATGCTGCTCGGTGAGACTGCGGCCTCTACCGCTCCGGTCAGCGCGCGCTTCGGATCGATCTCGCCCTTGTACTGCGCACGGATCTCTTCGTAGACCTCGCTGAAAGAAGGCTTTTTATTTCTTGGCTTTCCTTCTTTGTGCCATACGCCTTCTTGTACTCCCTCTTTGTACCCATTTTCCAATAAGAAATCTGCGACTTCTCGCTCCCCTTTATTGTAAGGGCGGTTTCGGTTCGCTTTGTTATCTGTAATAAAAACAACGCCAGCGTCAGCGGCTGCTTTGAGCTCCTTGAAGTCAGGCCCGATGCGCCCCCCTCGATTGCCTTCTGCCGAAACAAAAACAGCATCCCCGTCTTTGTAACGGCCTACATTGGCGTTTTTTCCGTAGGCTTTGGCGTACGCATTGGTTGAAGAACTTGCTGACCCTCTACCAATGAAAAGGTTTCTTCCCCCACCGTCACGCGCCCAAGTAAGAGCAAGGTCTGCTTTTCTCTGATCCTTCGCCGCAAACCGCGTTTTTTTAGGTAGTTCTACTCGCAGCGGCTTGGCTGTGGCCCCTTCAACTTTTATCTTGCTAAGCTCAGTGTGCTGCTCCAGCCGCTTCCACAAGCTGAACTTCCGCACATGACCGTTGGGCTGCTTGCTGTCCCACATGTTGTTCAGGACACTCGCCACCGTGCTGTCAGGCAGACCCGCATCACGGTTGGTACGCATCAAGATACGCAGCGCCTGGGCGATCGATGAGAAGAACTTCTCGATCACGCCACGCGGGCGTTTGTTCGTCTCGATCCAGCGGCCCACGTTGTCCGCGAACCACTCTTGGAAATCGAGCAGGTTGTCGCGTTCGACCTGGCTCAGATCCTTGAGCTGCCGTGGATCGTTGACTCGCGCATCGAGCATGTTGAGCAGGCTGCGCTTACTCTTGATCGTCGCGCCGACGCTGCCCTCTTTGTTCTCCTTGCGCCACTTGTTGTAGGCGCCGACCAGACTGCGAGCGTCCTCCGTGCTCAGTTTGAACGCTGAGCTTGTCACGACCGCATGACCAATCTCGTGGTTCAGCACGCCCATGCGCTCTGCCGGGTCGGTAATCGACTCGTTGACCCAGATGTCTACCGTGATCTCGCCAGTGTCGCGGTTCATCGTGGTGAACGATAGGCCATCGTGTGCGTTCAGATCGATATTCTTGCCTTGGACCCGCTCAGCGGCTTCGGCGTTAGATAGCACGCTACCCATCGTCACCTGCGCCAGCTTAAGCCCTTTGATGACTCCGTCAGCGAACTTCGCCTCGGCTTGGCGTTGTTCTGTCGATGTCTCGTTGCTCATCCGGGAGGCTACAGCTTCGAGAGCTTTGACTTGGGCGCGTTGTTTTTTAGCAGACGGAGCCTGCATTTTTTCGAGCTGTTGTTTTTGTGCTGCCGTAAGACCGTCAATCGTAGCGCGCGCCTCAATTGCAACAGCATCGGGGTGCATTAAGTCAAACGACCCATCTTCTTTTCGAGGGTACACTTCTCTATCACGGTTCTGGAGGTGACTCCTTTCGTGATCTCTCAGAAAAGCGTTTACTTCTCTTTGGCTTTTAAACAGAGAAGCAAACTGCGCGGCCGACACGCCTAGCCGACGCAGCATCTCTACTTTCTGGTCGCTGTTCTGAATATAGATTTCCAGTGGCTGGCTTTTTGAAAGCGCTATGTTTACATAAATCTTTCCGTCGCTTGTAGATCCAGCAACGTAAGGTGTGGCCTCAGCGTCTGTAACGTAGTACGTGTCATCTTTTAGTATGGCTTTCCCGCTTTTAACCAAGGCGTCCAGGTCGGTGTTTTTGGCTGAAGGTTTTTCTGCTGCGTTACCTTTACTGCCTTTACCTGATCGTTTAGTTGGACCTTCAAACTGCGACGCTTCTCGGGACTCAAGCTCGTACTTGGCTTTATCGTCAGTCAGGCTGACCAGCAAGTCAAGCTCTTCCATAAGTTCTTCTTTGAGCCGCTCTTGCTCTGCGCGCACTTCTGGAGTTTCAGCCGCTTCTATACGTCCGTCAAGCGCATCAGTCAATTCTCTCAACTGGTCAATCCTGTTTTCTACCTGCAGCGTATTTGCTTCTGCCGAAGACAATACCTCCGAGCTGCTGGCAACCTGGTCGCCAAACGCTGCGGTCTCTACGGCAAACGGATCGTTGAAAGAAATTTCATTCAATCCCTTCAGTTCATTGGCTACGAACTCACGCATGACAGCTTTGCGACGCATACCGCCGTTGTAAAATCTGGCTTTCAACGTCAGTCGATCAAGCGCACCCAACAGGTCATGCGCAGCAATCTTGGCTTCCGCGTCACTAATCCGTTTTCGGGCACGCATGAGAGCGGACTTCGATCTCTCTACAGTTGGTGCAGTGAGGATGTCCATTGCAATGCGTAGCGCGTTCTTTACCGAAAGCTCTTGAGTAGAGAGGTCTCTGTCCGAAGTACCTCGGAAAGCTTTAATGCCCTTGCTGATTTCTCCTATCAACTCTCCCTTACTGTCTGTTTCAAGCGCCCGCTCAACCCTGTCAAGTTCAGACTCCAACTGACGTGCTCGGGCGTTCAGCTCATTGACCACCTTTTGCCGCTCTTTCCGCTTCGCAGCAAACGCTCGTTCATTCCGCTTCAGATCCGCACGCAGCTTGGCAACACGTTCTTTATTCCCGCCCTCCTTCAGCGCCGCTTCGATGCCAGCTTTCTGTGTCTCCAGATCACGAATCGATGCTGCCGCTGTCTTTTGAGCTGTCTCTCTGCGGCCTTTATCCCGAGTCAGCACTTCACCGGCAGTGACGGCTTCCCTGCCTGCCCGCTTGAAGACGACTGTGTCGGCAGGCAGTGAGTCAACGTCGATGTTGATGCCCTTCTCGCGCAGGTCGGCCACTGCCTGGTTCAGCGCACGGGCAATGTTGCTCATGGAGATGTTGCCAGTGTTGTCGGTCGTCTCGCTGGTCTCCGCTGCACCCTTGGTTTTGCTCTTGTCTCCTTTCGGCCCCGTCCGCTCCATGTCATCGAGTCGGCCAATCATGCGCTGGACAGCACTGATCAGGTTGACACGGACTGGGGCGTCTTTCATCACTGGTTTGGGTTCAGGCCGACCTTCTTGTGATGCTGCCTCCCGCGCAACAACGCTCTCTTCTGTTTCTTTCGGAGTAGTCGCCTCAGCCACCCCCACGTTGTCGAGACGTTTGCCTTCGGGGATGACAAAGCTGTCCACTTCCCGCGCAGAGAACGAGCGCTGCTCGCGGCCTGAGAGCCCGTCAGGCAGGCGCTCTGAAACAACGGTTTCAAACTGCCCGAGCATGATGTTAGCTTCTTCGACCGACTGGATCGCCTCTTTCGAAGTTTCAGCCTCTCTGCCGGTCTGCTCCTGCAGCTGCCCTCTTTGAAACTTGTTCTTGCCGTCCCACAGTTCGCGGGCGGCAGCAATTTTATCCTCAGCCGACAGCTCGGCCAGATCCATCGCACGGTCGAGCGTCTCAACCCGCGCTGGGGGGTTCGCCGGATCGCCGCCTGCATCCTTGTTGATACTCTGAGCGTTCTTGGCAGCGTCGCCGCCTTTGGCCCACACTGCGCCGACCGTACCCAAGCGCTGGCGGCCCGCCTTTGTCGCAGTCCGTGCATCCACCCCTGCGGCTCGATCGTTCTCAGCGAACGGCAGTGTCAGGTTCGTCTCAGCTTCCTGCGTACCGGCAAGGAAGTCGTTCTGTTCCCGGCCAGCGTCAGCCCGCTCGATGCCTTCCTGCACCGCCTGGGTATCCTGCGTCGACTCATCCTCCACACCTCGTGGAGTTGTCGTCTCAGACGTATCGGAAGCGTCGCGGTACAGGCCGGGGATCAGCTCGTCGATCTGCGACGCCATCGGAGACTCGGGCATGCCAGCGTCTGCTGCCTGCTGCTCGAGGCGTGCCAGCAGATCGCGGGCATTCTGTATTCTAGTATTCGTTGCTCGTGCCTGCTCAGGTGTCAGCTCCATCGTGTTGAGCATTTTCAAATCTTCGCGGAGCATCGTGACGGTTGAAGCTGTCATTTGCTGCCGGCCAGCTTCGAGCAGCACCGCCATGTTCTCTTCGCCTACTGACTGGGCGAGACGCTGATACGCGGTATCGCCCATCGACTGTGCGCCCCCCGGCATATCCACGCCGGTTGCTGCAATGTTCTCTGCGTCGGGGTCGATCAGCAGCCGAAGGTACGTGCCGGCCTCGGTGCTGTCCATCCCTTCGACCAGTCGGCCGAGGGCAATCGTGCGGCCCTGGTCCGTTCTCAGGCTGTTCAAAAACTCAGGGAAGCTCATCTGCGCACGGATGTCGTCGTCGAGCGAGTCGTACTGCTCCTGCGCCCGAGCATTCTCCGGTGCATTCTTCTTCCGGCTGTGAGCGGTCTCCGCATCGCCCCGGCGCTCCATCGTCGCCATCTCAGTCGGCCCAGGCTCGCGGAAGCGCATCATGAAGCTGCCCAGCTCCTTGAAGTCGCCTGGGCGTACCGACGTTGCCGTACCCAGCCCGCCGCCGAGCATCGCGCCGACTGCGGCCGATTCGATGTAGCCCGCCATCTGCTCAGCGCCAAACACGTCGATGTTGTCATTGATCCAGCTGTGCGTCCACGTCTTACCGACTTCCGCCGCAACTTCAGCTGAGCCTTCGAGGAGCGCCTGCTTGCCGCCCTCGGCCGGCAGACGACGGAACGCGCTCTGCGCAGCCAGCTGCTGCATGTGAGCGGCCTGCGTGCCCAGCCCTAATCTCCGTAGCACGGCGACGGTCGGAGCGATCGAGGCGAGGGAGGCGATCGTCGCGCCCGTGAGCGCCACCGCGGCTTTGTACCGGATCGACCCTTCAGCATCAGGATCAATGAGGAACTGGCTGGTGTCAGCGCTGTACAGCGGCACTCCTGTTGCCCCTGCCGCCACCGTGCTGTAGACCGTCTCGCGCCTCGGGCCTTGTGCCGCCGTGCGACGAATCCACTCTTGACCTTCTTGCTGGATCTGTCGAACGGCGTTGTCTGCTGTATCACGGCGTGATACAGCTCGCGCTGCTTGCCCCCCGGACCGCCGGCTCTGAGTAGACACATAGGCTTGGCTTGCTCGACGCAGCGCTTCCTGCTGCACGTTGCGTGCAGCAACCGCAGCTCCACGCTGCTCAGTCACTGTTCGGAGTACGCCCCGCTCGATGCTTTTCTGAGTAACGCGGCCGGCAAGTCCACCGACGACACCGGTGCCGATGAATGTCGCCAGAATCGGCGCCTGCTGCCCCAGGGCGCCTGCTACCCAGTCGCCGAACTCATCGTCGCCGTCCATAACACCTGACAAGCTCTGCTGCGGGCCGAGCTCTGCGGCGCGGTTCAGGCGATCTCCAGCACGTCGTGCTGCGGCCGTAGCACCCTCTTCGTCGCCTGCCCACCCTCGAGCGATAGCCTCAACGCCTGGACCCGTCGCCAGAAGCTGCTGACCAGCTGAGCGCAGCCCTTTGCCGAACTGGCTGGTGCGGTCGCGGTAGGCCATATCATCGAGGCGATCGCTGTCGACCTGAGCGTCGAAATTGGCGAACTCTGCGGGGTTTGTTTGGGCCGTTTCTTGGGGTTGTCTCGCCGTGTCCAGCAGGTTACGCAACAAGGACTGCTCCGCTTCTTGTTGCGCCCGAGCTACTTCGTCTCGTTCTGCTTGGCGTTGCTGCACATAAGAGCCGCCTTCGTTTCTGCGACGGTTTGCTTCGACATGGACCTTGTCAAGAGCATCGAACTGTGCATCGGTATATCCGCCGTCTGGAATTGCAGGCGCGTCGATATTGAACGATCGAAGCGATCGGTTTATGCTTTCGCTGTCCGCCTTGCGGTCATCAGTTGCCATAGTGTTCCTTACCAGTCTTCCCGCCCGGTTGATTACGGTGCGCCGCGGCGCTCCCTAGAATTTCCGAGTTCGCCGGCAGCGCTGGCCTGAGCCTGGAGGTCTTCATCCGCGCCTTGGGTTCTTGCCTGATCAAAAGCCCGCCAATCTCCATCTTCAAGAGCTGAAACTTGGTTTTGAAGATCCAGCACTCTTTGTGCTGACTCTCGCACGCCGGGTGCCAGGCGGCCGTCAATTTCCCCAGCTGCAATCGCCGAAAAAAGAAGCCGAGCGGTCTGCGTGCCCATCCCTGAAGTCTCTTCGAAAGCTGCTTCTGCTTCTGCTACTTCCAGTTCGGTTATAGCACTCAGTGCCTTCAAAGCCCTCTTCGGATCAGTAGCGTGCATAGCTATTGCCGCTTCTTTGCTGACATCGCGCAGCTCATTGAATGCGGTACGAGCTGGACCTTGCAGGTCACTAAGATCAAATTCTGCCCCTCCCGCACGAGCAGTAGTGCCTGATCTAAACCACCTATTATTTTCGGACGGCGCCATGTCGAGAAACTGTTCTACTGATCCTTTCGCAGAACTCGCAGGAGTAAAGTCTTCTCCGCCCATCCGAGCGAGTACCTGCGCTCCGACAAACAAGCGTTCCAGCCCTTCGGGAGTGCTGGGCCTACCAGGAAACTCTTCTCGGGCCGAGTTCTGAATCCAGCTGCCTGCAAGCTGTCCAATCTGCCCTTCATTGATAGTCTCTGGGTCGAACATGTTCGAGGCAGTGAGCGCTGCGGCCGTACGGCCGGCAATAAACGTGCCTGATTCCTGCGCCAGTTCAGGACTGTTTCTAAGACCTTCCCAGTTGACTTGGGAACCTTCTTCACCCGACGTATACCAGCCGCTGTTTCCTTGGCTGTTTCCTTGGCCGTCTCCCCCGCCACGCCCTCCTCTCGGACCGCCTTGGCCTGCATTACGAATCTCAGCCACTTCACGTCGCGACTCCGCATCCACATCAGCGATCCGCTCGTTCGATCCCATCTGGCGCAGCCCCATCCGCTCCTCGGCAGCGAGGCCTTCGCGGGCCGTCTTCTGCATTCGCAAGGACTCGTCTTGGCGCATCTGCGCATCGCGGGCGTCGGTCATTCGCGGGTCAGGCGTCCGAGCAGCCATCCGGTTCTGTAAGCGCTTAGAAAGAAAGTCTTGAGCGTTCGGAGCACCCGCCAGGGTCTGCTGCTGACTACCGGTGTACCCTCGGCTCATGCGGGGTCCGGCATCGCGCCGTGCTCGCGACCCGGCAATGCTGGCATCGATGCCAGCACGTCGTTCCTGCTCTCTCATCTCAGTAGCGCCGATAACAGGCTGCGCGGCCCGCAGCCCGCGAGGGGCTTGTCTGTCTTGCCGGCCGTCCATTTCGAAGTTTGGAGGGTAGTAGTTTGACGCCATGCGATCTGCCAAACGAGGCTGCTCGGTGTTGTCGTCGTTAAACACCTGCGCCGCTTGGCCAGTATCTACAGCTGCTCCTCCGCCAAACCGGCGCCGGAAAGAACTTATTCCTTCCTCTTCGCCGCGCTCTACTGCCTGAGAAACTTGCCCTTTTGATCGGTTGTCTGTTGCCATAATCGTATCCTTTAGAAGCGGTAGTTGTAGCTGGTGCCAACCGAACCATTGATACCTGCGCTCAATGATACCGCACTCATTGCTCCGGCGCTAAGCTGGGAAGATATGCGACCGGCCGAATCCAGTGCGCTGGAGAGAATGTTCGCTCCCCGAAGCACCTGTTCAATATCAAGCTGTGCCTGGGCCAGTGCCCGTTCAGACTCGGTACGTCGTGATTCGAGCGCCGAGCGGAAGTTTCGGTCGCGTGCTGCTGTTTCATTCTCCGCCAGCTGCCCGTCGGCCGCATACATCTGCGCTTGGGAGCCGTAGACCGACGCCAGCGCGGTCGCCCGCTGTCCTTCGTTCTGGATCTGAGTCCGCACCGTGTCGAGCCGAGAAGTGAACTCCTGCAATCGAAGCGATTCAATGTCGATCTCCAAACGAGGTTGGACGGTCGCCGCCCGCACTTCAGTGTCGTACGCCTGCACGCGAGCAAGGAAACCTCGGGTCTCTGCTTCGTATGCCTGAACCTTGCCCAGCTCACCTCGGATCTTCGCGTTCCACAGCTCGAACTCGGTGCGAGAGGCGTCAATCTCAGCGCGATACCCTTCGATCTGGCCAATGTAGGCCCGGATCTCGGCGTTGTTCTTCTCGGCAACAGCGCGTGCGGCTTCTACCTGAGCCCGATAAATGTCCACCACGTTCCGCACCGCTTCGAGCTGTGCCGTGTAAATGGCCACCTTGTTACGATCGATCTCCTGCTTGAGTGCCTCCGCCTGGATCTGCAGGCGGAACCGCTCAAGCTTCTGCAGCTCAGCTCGGAGGCGGGCCTCGTAAACTTGAGCGTCGACCTGGTAGCCTTGGAGAGCGGCGTTATAGATCGTGACTTCGGCTTCGAGCTGCCGGAATTTCAAATCCGCTACAGCGCGTGACAGATCAAATGCCCTCTGCATCACGTTCAGGTGCAGGTTAATCAGGATGTTTTCGAGGCCGATGCCCTGAGCAATAGCAAACTGGAAATTCTGGATCTCTTCCTGCCGGCGCTGAACAAAAACTTCGCGGTGACGGGAAGACTTCAGCTCTTGATTCCGTTGGCGAGCCTGCTGCACACGACGCATCGTACGCCCCGGAGGTGAACTGAAGCCGCGGCTTGACGCCTCCTCCATCGCTTCCTGCACGGCGCGGGTGGACTCACGATCTTCGCGCTGCGAAAGCCGGTCAACCAGCATCTGCTCGAGCGCAGCCGGCATGCCGGTGCCGGTATCGAGCATGCGTTTGATTTCAACCTTGATCCGGTCCAAGCACTCGCTCTGGTAGTCCTCTTCAACGAAGTCGATCGCCGCGTCGGGCACTACCCCATCAAAGCGGGGTCGGATGCCTTCGAACTCAATATCAAGAAGTTCTGGGGGCTGGGGGAGGTTCAACGCTGTCAGCGGCGGTACATCCGGCATTACCAGGGTAGGCGCGTCCGGGATGTCTACCTGGTCCAGCTCTGGCGCCGCAGGAGGCGATCCAAAATCAGGAACCTTAGGCATGCCGCTGAAATCGAGAACCGGGGGTTCTGATTCAAACTCAGGCGCGCTTGGAAACCCTGGAACCCGCGGAATTTCCAACTGCAGAGGATCAGGGAGCGAGATCGAATAGTCAAACTGGGGCTCGTCAGGACGTAGCGGGCGATTGAACACCAGCCCGTTGCCCGACGGAGGAATGAACGTTGCGTCGTAATTGACCGGGTTGATATTGAACGTGCCAAGAGAATTGGCAAATTGCAACCCTTGGTCAAACGCCAGGAGAGCCTTGGACGAAAACGTGTTCCACCCTTCGTTTACTAGCCCTGCAGGATCAAGAATTGGAGGCGTACTCATCGAATTCTCCTAGAAAGAATTTGGTACATGAACTGAAGATCGTCGACTTCAAAGTCCGCACCGTTTGTGTTTGCCACTTCAAACTGCCAATACTTGGCTCGCAATCCCTGCCCTACTCGGAACCGGCCGTCGCGCAGGGATGCCGCGTCTGACTGCTTGAGTTCGTACCACCACTCTTCCTTCTGCCCTTTCGCTGTGGTGGAGACCTTCAATACCAGCTTATCATCCGCAGTATACCCAATATACGCAGCCTTGATATTCTTTAGGCTATGAGTCCCCAGGTCGGTCAGTCCTGTTCGGAACGAAGCGGCGATGTCGCTGCCTTCGTCCGTGTCGCCAGTCAGCTCATATAGGCCGTCCGCAGCCACACCAAAGTAGCGGCCGTTGGCTGAAACCAGGCTGTTGAAGGGGAAGTTTTCATATTCTGAAAACGCCTGCAGCTCCGTGTTGACGACCCACCCATGGATAACGTCTTCTCCGACACGCACAGACACAAAAAAGCCCATGCCCTCTTCGACAAGTACCTGAAGCACTGCCCCGGTGGAGGCAGTATCATCGAGCCCCAGGGTGTCGAGAACGTCATCCGTTGCAAACAAGGCGGTGTTGTCCACCGCCGTCAATGCCAAAGCGTCGATCAGATCAGCGTTCTGTCTGAGCAGGTTGGAGTTTTCGCCTATAAGGCCCAAAGCGTCGCTCAACGTCAGATTCAACGCGGTCGTTGACGCGCTATTCAAAGCCAGCGCGGCCGCAAGTGTGACTGTCAGCGTGCTGGCTTCCGTGTCTTCCAACGCAGTGAGCCCCAGAGTGTCGATCAAAGTAATCAGCTTTTCAGCTGTAACCTCTTGGGTTCCAGCCAGTCCTAACTGATCAACCAGCTGTACCATGTACGGGACGTTCAGAATCGCCCGCACAAGCAGCGTGTCCGACCCCGTTACGAGTTGGTATGAGCCTGTGGTGTCTTCCGTCGCATTCAGCGCCAGGGCTTCGCGGATCAGAACGACAAGCTCTGAATCCACCGAAGACGACAAGTTCAATGTGTCTTGCGCCAGAACAAATCCATTTTCGACTCCGAACAACGGAAGCTCAATGGTTCCTATCCCAAAAGCGCCGTCGAATAAAAGCGCTGACAACGTGAAAGGCGGAAACTCTCCCTCCATCACCGCGCCAGGGAGATCCCCTATGCGCGAGAGGGTGCCTGTTTCTGTGTCGACCCCTCCAATGTTCCAGGTGTATCCGTAGATGGTCGCCGTAGGAGATGCAATTGCCTGAACGCCAGCTTCGATCGGGGGTGCTTCAGAACCGGCAAAAAGCCTGAACGGGGGAAACGTACCGAACACCCCGTTCTCTGCGTCTCCGCCGCTGAGCAGCATTGGACGGGAAGCATCTACGCCCCCTGAGTTGTATTCACCGGCGTCCAGAGTAGGGGCAACGACAACGTCAACGTGACCTCCCGCCGAATCACCGGAAAAAAGCTGGACTGGGATTTGAACTGTCGTGTTGCGGACATCGTTGGTGATCGCGCCCGCCAGCAGCTCTGGCTGCTCAAGCGCGGGGCCGGTCGTCCAGATGTTGATTCCGATGTTGCTCATAAATCGATCTCCAACGCTCCTCTGCGGACTGCCCAGAACAAATCAGAATCTTCAGACACAAGGTGGAGTTCGAACTTACTGATGACGAAGCCTGAGTCTGTATCTACGCCTGTATCTGGCCCTAACCCAAGAAGCCAAAGGCCGGGCACGGCTAAAAAAGTGCCTGCCATAACAATCTCACGGTCTCCTGTGGAAATGACTGACCCTGCTATAGCTACCGGAGTATCAAGAGGAGTCGGCCAATTACTACCTGGAATTATGCCCACTGAACCATCAGACGTTGACGTGGCATCCCAGTCGTATCCGGCGGACGTAGAAACCGAGGAAAGCCTCCAAACCACTTTTTCGATGGTCCGATCTTCGTAAGCGCTACTCCCTATCAGGAATCCGACCGCCCCGGTAAACCCATCACTCACAGGACTAGAAAAGCTAACCGTTCCCCCGCCGAACGTTATTGTTGCGGAACCCCCACCTACTCCCGTGACTAAGGCTATTTCTTCCGTAGCAATTAAGTCGATAATATCAGTCATGCTCTATCTACCTCTGCGCTGACCATCGTTCGATCCCATTCACCGAAATAAAATACTCAAATGGGGTTGCTCGCATCTCCACCACTTGGCCGTCCGTCCAAGAAATAGCGCTGCCCGCTCGCACTCCGTTCAAAAGAGGGTACAAGCGAAACAATGAAAACTCTATTCCAAAAACGTACGTGCTAACTCGGGGGGCCGGGTCTAACGCTTCGTCGAACAAACCGGTTTTAAATATAGAGTTCCGGCGAGGGATAAATGAATACTCCCAGTGCTCAGCCGGGTCTACAGGTAGCGCCGAGATTCCGTAGGCTTCCCAATTATCGTCCGGGACCGTCGTAAATACACCAGTCCCCGGTATCAGGCGACGGATCGTGTAGTCGAAGCATACTTGCTCTGTCACGTAATTTCCCCTACAAGCCCAGGCGGGTCAAACTGGTACGAAAGCAAAACTCCTGCGGGAGCGACGACGCATGGTAAGAACCGCTCTATCTCGGTGCTGGGCCGACCGGACGGCTGAAGCGTTTCAGGGTTCAGCCAGCTGATTATGATCGTTACCCAGCGAAAACAGTCGCCCTCATCGTCTCCCGGCCCAGGCCCGCCAACCATCGAACACACCTGAGTTTCTGCTACTTCATACTGGGCGGGCACAAACACCGTGTTTGGGACTTTTACAATGACCGTATTGGCGCTGAGCAGAGTCATCAGAACGTCAGGTTGTAGTAGGTGATTGCCTGCACCTGATTCTCCGTCAGCGTCGTACTCACCAGATTCATGTCTGCGCCGACCAGCCCAATCGTGCCAATAATCCGGTTTTCTGCCGCCGCGCTACCGATGTCGTCGCCGTCGTGCTCAGTCGCGTGATGGACGAAGAATTGTGCGGTGCCCGTTGCCAGGTTTTCAGTGGTCGAGTTATTCCACGTCTGCCCTGCGTCTTTCGAGACAACGCCATCGACGGGCTCAGCAAAGTTCAGCCCTGTCACGTTCGTTCCGCCCGACGCAGAGATCGTTGCCAACAGGATATAATCTCCAGTGGTCGGAGTCGTGTCGATCGCGTCGTCTCGGCCGGGAATTGCAGAGGCTGTGCCCCAACCGTAGATGTGAATAAATCCGCCGTCCATCTGGGCTTTGAAATCCCCAGTGGTCAGCAGTGCTTGTCGTAGTCCGGTCGAAAATTGAAGCATTGTCGTATCCTCTTTAGAACGTAATGGAAAAAGATTCGATAGCGCGGGTTTGTCCAACAACCAAGCTCGGATCTCCTATAAACAGCTCTTCAAAAGGAGCTGATATTTCTCCGTCAAACGACGTCGCGCTCGACGCATTCGATCGAAACCTGAACCACCCTGCGATTCCAGACGCCACTACTCTCAATGTCCACGTCTGGGTAGGGTAGGCTATGAGCATGTTAGCGGACGGAACCCCAGCGAGCAACAGGCCCGCATCCTCTGCGCCTTCTACCCAGGGATCTCCGTTGGCCGTAATTCGACCCAAAAAAGTCCCTGTGGGCGAAGTCTCTGCCGTAACAGGCTGAGCGCCTGAGTACACATCGATGACGCCGTACTCCAACGCCTCTCGCACAGAAGATGAAATGAGCAGTTGGTTTTTTAAGCCGCTGCTTACTCGAATCGCCATCACACTACTCCTATTGGGGGGAGATCATCATACAAGTCCTCGGCACCGTCACGGAAAAACGTTGACAGCGTGCGGCCGTCCAACACCAGTTCTTTGACCTCGCCTTCGCCATTATACAAGTTTCCGTAGAACGCCACCGCTTGGGCGCCGCGGCGCGAAGCCATAGACGCTACTTTCTGCGATTGGAGCGGGTACATGATCCGCATAGCCCCTTCACGAAAATAGCCAAATCGATTATACGGCTTTTCGTAAAGAGTAAAGTTTTGGGCTCGAAGTGTCTCCGACGCGCCACTTTTCCATCCTGGAAAGGTGTCCCCCAGCAGCCCCGTAGGGTAGGGCACCAGCTGGCGCAGTCCTGAGAAGAAGAAGTGAGGGCCAAACCCGGAGACCAAAAACGATGGTTCTCCTCCAAACGCTCCTGTAAACTCCTCCGTGCTGGATTGAATAGAGTCGTCAAGTCCGATGTTGTTGTACCGGGTCGGGAGAGATAGTTCGCTGACTACGTTCTCAGTCTCATTCTTCAGCTCAATCAACCGCAGGCGCTGGTACGTCCCGTTGGGAGTCAATGTCCGGTCAGCGTCCAAGGTGCTGGTCGCTGTCGAAGTGCCTGCCGTCCAAACCAGATCCTCGCTGATGCGGTATTCGAACCTCTGGTCCATCTCTACAACAGCGACGTAGTTGTGTCTGAGGTCGGAAGCAATTACTGTGCGCCCTTTCCGCAACGTCAGGTTCTCTGCCAACCCAGCACCTGTTCCATTCCCAGTCAAGTTTCCGGGGTAGAACTGTGTCCTGTCAAATTCGGTAAATATTGTATGGGAAAAAACAGAATCTACGTCCAGCACCCAGCCGGCCGACACGTCGTTAATCAGAATGTTTCCTTCCTGAAGCCTCCCCAAAACCTCGCCGCTGCCATTCACTGTTTGCTGGGTTCGCGTAGATACCAACCCTTCAAACGGGCCGGCGCCAGAGTAGGTATCCGTAACAGTTCCGGTTCCCGAATGGTCTGCCTGGTATCCGCATTCAAGAAGGTAGTCGCTGTAATCCACTTCCAAGCGGCTGAGTGTCGTTGTCCCTGTTATGAAGTCCACCGCCAGAAGTTTTTTGCTGTAGTAGTCAAAATCATCGATCTCCAACTCAGGAACATAATTGAACTCTCCGCGGCGATACACTTCGAATGGAGTAACGATTGGGTTGGTGTAGTCGTCAGGAGCTCCAACGCCTGGATTTGATCCTGGGGGACGATCGAGGAATTCTTGTTCGATCAAGTTCCCGCCGGTCGAATACCACTGAAAATTCTCTTGGTCTCCAAAGGCAGGATCGAACACAGGGTCGTAATTATCATAGACTTCTCGCTGTGCCTGGAATAACTGGAACGGATTGTAGCGACTTGGTCCAACTTCAAAAGCGTTGTCTTTGAACAGAATCTCTTGCCAGTCATCAAAGCTGCTCCACAAAGAAGTTACTGCCTGCGAACCGTCAGTAGAAAAAAGAAAACATCCATCAAGCACCTGCACTGAGTTCTTGACATAGCTGCTGATAAGTATCCAATTTTCAACTACAGTCATGTCGAGAGTCGTTGGACATTGGAATGCCGCGAGAACGTCTGCCGACTGCATTATTACTACCAACACGTCCGGTTCGCCAGAACGAATACCCCAACCACGAAGCACTCCCCCCAACGGGACGTTGACAAACACTTCGCCGTCTCGGTAGATCTTCCTGTCGACCGGCACGCTGTGGTATCGAGGAAGGCGTCGGTCCCCCGTCACGGCCGCTACGGTCAAACAAATCGAGTGGTCGGTATTGTGCCAGTCAACGTGTTCCAAGCTGGCTACGTCATCATAAAGCCCTTCTGGATATTCGTCGGCAAACGTGGGAGACCCTGGAAAAAAATCAAGTAGAGACAGGGCGGCGTCCAGGTCGCTAGACGCAGACGTTACATTGAGAGTGCGAGTAGAATCAAAGAACACCCCGTATACCTCGCTGTCGAACGCTGCTGCATTCGGGTGCTCCAAAACAAAACCGGTGAACTCGGGAATCGAAACAGCAACAGGAGGCGAGTAAATCTCGACCGAAACGACCATTTGGCCAGAATAGACCATAGCCGTAGGGTCATCTGCCCAGTTCCGGTCGATGATTGCAGGCTGACCAAAATAGCGGGCAGCGATCACTGTCCCATCTTCGAACGTTCTTGAGACGGTAGACAAAGGCACGGAACTAGAAGCGAACAGCTGCGCAACTAGAGTCCGTGCCTGTGCCGTGTACCGTTGGGCTCGGCCTATATCTCCCGAAAACCTAAACCGGGCAGGGCCGGTGTATCTCATCAGCTGGCATCCGACGCCTGCAGCGTGTAGCCCAAAGCAATGACGTCGTCTTCAAGCAGGCCGGTTCGGGCCGAGCTCAACCGGGCGGCAGAGAACAGCACGCCAGAAGTCGCCTCTTTGCCGCTGGAGCTGATTACTCCGACGCCGTAGATCGTATCTTGTGCGCTGCTGCCAATGGTGATTTCTGCTCGCGAGCTCAGGTTGCCGATCGCGCCTGACGCTACAGAGCCTGGGCTAAACGCCTGACGAGTGCCTTCCGTGTAGTTGGTAAACTCCGTCGAGTTCGAATCGAAGTTCGAGGCTGTCCAGCCAGTTGCAGGGGTGGCATTGCCGGCAAACGGCGCCAGATACCAGGTAGCAATAGCAGACGTGCTGCCAAGGGCTACGCCTACGACAAAATCAAGCCCTTGGTTCACAACCAGGTTGGCTGCGACAGACTTGCCGCCTTGGGTCAAGTTTTCCACTTCGAACACGCCGCAAATCTGGAGACCCTGTCGTGGAAACAGAAGTCCTTCATCCGTGTTCTCATAATTAAAATCCCGAAGCTCGCGGTTCAGCTCCCGTCTCAGTTGACTTTTCATGATGATCTCCTAAAGTTCAATGCCTCGTCGGTGGACTGTCACCGTTGCTTCGTCCTGCATGGCCAAGCCCGCCGTAGGCGTTTTGGGCCGCTGCAACACAGATACAAGCTGGCGCACTCCGTTTTCCTCTCGGATCATAACATCTCCGCGAGCGTATTCGGGAAGTGCCAGCTCTCCTTCCCGAACAGGCACGACTTGCCCGTTCGGAAAACCAATGACCATGATACCGGATGCCGCCCACCAAACCGCGACTTCACCTGTCGACATGTTCTCAAAAGAAAACATCTTTGCCGGGGCCATAATGTCAGAACCTTCCACTGCGGGGGAGGTATGAGCTACTGAAAGTTGGAAATTCTCTGGATCTTCCCCGGCAAGAAATACCACCCGTTTTTCAGTCGAAACAAATACGCCTCCTTCTACTGGGCGGATCATTCGAATCCGGGATTCAAAATCGATGTAGTCGTGCGCCGCATCTAACAGCGCCGGCCGCATCGCTTGAGAATAATACATCACGTTGTCAACAGCCGAGTACGACCTTCCATTGAACCCGCGAATAATGTGCCCTGCAGGCACAGGCTCTAAAAACTGAGTTTCCAGCGCTTTGCCTGACGGCAAAGCTGCGATGACCGCCGACGTCGTGCCAGGAGCAACGTCCCGGTGCGCGTACATGAGCTCGCCGCTCGGCGTCGAGACGTAGATTCGAACAGCCGTGACTTGGGCCGACAGAGGGACTGGGATGTCGGTCAGTTCGATTCCGCCTTCTTGAGTCAGCGTCACTGAAGAAGAAGGCCCGGTGCCCGACTCTTCGCGCCCGCGAAAATACGTCACATTTACCTGGTACGTTGCTGCGGGCAACCCTCCAAGAGAAGCTGCGGCCAGGGCAGGAGGGAATGCTGGCTGCTCAACCGCCCAGGCTGTAGCCGCGCCGTCAGCAGCAATCTTATACGCCGCGTTGACCCCGTCAGTGATATAGAGCTGACCGTTGATCTCTGCAAACGACAAAAACGCATTGGCGTCTACGTTCGCGACTGGTTCTTCAGAAAAGTCTACAAGAGATACTCTCTTTAGATCTCCCTGGTCTGCCAAATAAATGTCGCCTGCAAAAAAGACTGCCGAGCGGGCGTCCGTCAGCGAAGAGCGCCGCAGAAAACCCTGCCGACGGCGTATTTTCCCGCCCGACAGTAAATCAATGTTTTTGGCTGAGCGCAGCGCCGAGTCTGGAACAGACTCCTCGCGATATACGTTATTGACGCCGTCAGAGAAACCGTCAAACGCTTTTGTGCGGCTCTTAAAAGCCACCGTACCGGATCTCTTGCGGCTTGCGGCGGCGTCTCATGCGTTCTGAATACACATCCAGAATCTTGCGATCGAACGCGCCGGCATAGCGGTCGGCAGTATTGCGGTCGTACACGTCGGCGTCTTGCTTGGCGTAGGCCAAGGCTTTCATGCCCGGCAGCAAATGGCGGACGTGCATTGAGTCTGTAATGACAAATGGGCCGGCGTCGAAATCAGCAATTCGAGGAGGCTTCGAATAGATCGGAATCTGCAGCGTGTCGTCGACTTCAGGGGTCGGGTACAAACGAAGAGTGTTGAACTCCAAATCAAGCGTAAATATCCGAGGCGTCCCAGAAACCGTCGAGTTGAACCCTGGAGCAAAAGAGCGCACTCCATAATCATCGACGATGCTTGAGAGCGGTTGCAACGACTGCATAAACACGCTGCAGTTGGCGTCTACAAGATACCCTTTTTCCCCTCGCGTCTGCAAGAACTCTTCCGGGAGAGTAATGTCCGCCTCTCCCTGAACAACCTCGAGTTCAAGTACACGATGGTAATAAAGAGTCTCCGCAACAAATTGTTGGTACGCTTCTTCCATAAATTCATTGACTTCGTCGTCAGTGAACAGAAGATCTGACTGGTCGGACGGGTCTTCATCCAAATCATCAACATCCCGGCGAAACCTGTTGCGGAGCTCTTCAGGGGTCATTGTTTACAGTCCCAGAAGGTACGCATAATTTTCAGGGATCTCGCCTTGCTCTTCCATCTTGTTCCAGACCCGGTCGCGGATCTTGCCTGTCACCGACGCGCCGTGACACGCCTTGCTGAGCGAACCAATCTTCGGTCGATTGTCGCCGGTCCAATGCTCAGGAGAAGAGTCGCTCAGCAGGCTGAGAATGCCTTGACGGACGCGCTCTTCGGTTTCGGTAAACACCTTGGTCTGTGGGACGGGCTCGTCCTCAGTAGAAAAATCCACGTCTTCCAAAGATTCAAAATCTTCGATTTTGGTGTTGAGGTCGTCCTCGTAGATAGTTACATCTGCTTCGATTCGGCCTTTCGACCCAGGAGCAGGCATTGACTGAGAAGTGTTTGAAGCTTGTTTGACAACGGTGGCTCCTGCCTGCCTGCACGCTTGAACGGCTAGAGCGGGCACAAACGTCGGTTCATTAGGGACAAACATAATTATATGGCCAGCAGTGGTTGCCACTCGGCGGTGGGTGCTGCAGGTCATTACTGCGGAATTAAATTGCGGCATTACGGGTTCCTCGTGAAAAAACTCTCCCGGCAGGGCGCCGGGAGAGGTGGTAGGGATCTTACGACGCCTGCTCGTTCTGACGATCTTCCAACACGATCGTCAGTTCGACGTACGCCTCGCCTTCCGTAGCAGCAGTTCCGGCCTCGGCCAAGAAAAACTGCAGGTTGGTCGGAGAAGCGTACTTGTGGCCCGTCAACGTCAACGCAGTGCGCCCTGCCGTCTTCAGGTCAATAGGAGACGCGGTGTAGCGGTCGGGGTCAACGGAATCTCCGATGTCCAATGTCGCGGTAGTCGCGCTGTCCCAGGCGGTTTCAACAACTAAAGCGCCGCCGACCACAATGGCTCCCGGAGGAATCCAGTGAGCGTTGACCGCTTCGTCATCTACCAGATCGGCAAAGGTAAAGCGTTTCACCTTCGTCAAGGGCCACTGGTAGTCGTCTGTTCGAGTGATAGCCATGATGGGTCTCCTTATCCGGCAGTGTCGATAGCGATGACGCCGAAATCTTCGACTGAATCGCTGTAGATGGACTGGAACTTCGGCTTGCGGAATCCGCAGATACGGCCAGAAGCAATACCCGGCTGGTTATCGTAGTCGAAGTCTTTCTCGACCCAGATCGGCCGGCCAACTTCGGCCTTACCGAGTGCCTGGGCACCACAGAGCAGTGCGCGTGCTCCGTCAATCGCGCCGGCAGCACCCCACTTCGAGCCAGAAGCCGCGCCACGAGTGTTGTATACGTAACGGTGCTTGTGAATCGCCATGCCGTCGAGCCAGATCACGTCACTGCCTTTGAACAGCGGGTTATCCGGCGTACGTGGCATCGCGTTCCGATAGGCTTCCTTGAAGTCGTCGTCCAGCTTCAACTGAGCAATCTGGTGGGGCGTCAGGAACAAGTTGTACCATTCGACGTCGCCGTTCATGCGCAGGGGCTTCAGGTAAGCGTCTTCGGCCAGAGTGCGAGCGTTGACAACGAAGTCGTAAGACATCGTATCGGTTGCCTCCACGTTCGCTGTATTGCCGGCTTCAAACAGGCCCGAGGTGCCGTTCCAGCGGTAGTGCCGGTTCGCACTCGGAGCGGTGACGTCTGCAGCGTAAGCCAGGTTCGCCATCTCCTGCTTCGGACGGGTCGCGCCGTTGTTGAAGAGGGTGTACGAAATGCCGCTGAGCGTCAAAAGTGCCATCTGGTCGTAACGGTTGGCCAACCAATAAGACAGGTTGTTCATCGCTACTTCGCGGAACTTGACGACTGAACGCTGATTCGCCATGCGGCCCTTGTTGCGGACAGCGTGACGCAGCTGATCGATCTGAATTACGATGTCGCTGGATACCATCGCCTCTTCGTTACCTTCGAGGTTACGGTCTCCTGCAACGCCGTCATCTTCCAGGTCGGTCACAAGCGTCATGACAGCTTTAGCGCCGCCAGTCGTTTCGGTCAAGGCATTGATGCGATGGATCATCGCGTTTTCGTCGGAACCTTCAAACTTGGTAATGAAGGATTTTTCTCGGGCGGCTCGAACGACTTTGCGCATCCATACAGTCAGCTCATTGTCAGTCAAGGCCGCAAAGTCGGTATTCGCCATGAGGGCGTCTCCTTTGCAATTAAGTTTATGAACTTGCCTTGCTGTCTATCGCGCCAGCCAACGGAACCAATGTTTTAAGTGATCGCGCACTGAGACTGTGTCGTCGTCTCTAACGAATTACAGCGGAGTGTAGAACACTCCGCTGCACGGTGTCAAGCGCCTTTGAGGATCTTTTTCGCCTCGTCAGTCTTTTCCCACTTATCAAACTCCGCGTCCGACATGTCCCAAACGTCTTTCTTTGCCGGGGTTGACGTCGATTTACTGCGCGTTTTCGGAGGCTGTTTATTGCGGTCGCCTACGTTTGGTTTGCGAGGGGGCTTTTTCGTTGTGGACTTGGCTCGCAGACTTTCTTGAGACGCTTCCGCCTCAGCCTCTGGTACAAAGTACTGCGGAACAACATATCGGATTGCTTTGTTGAGCGCGATGTCCAAAGGCTGTCCTGCCGCCACGTATGCAGTCATCAGATCCGTAATTTCTGCTTCGACGTCTTCGCTGAACTGATCTGAGTCGGGATTAAGCATTGGATATTTTTCTTCCGCCGCTTCAAGCGCCGCGTCGAATCGAGCCTGGGTACGCGCCTGCGTTTGAGACTCGCTGATCTCAAGCTCTCGCAGTTCCGAGTTCAGTTTCCGTTCCTCTTTGCGAAGAGCCGTAAACTTTTCCTGATCGCCTTCAAGCGACGCTTCTGCCATCTCCGCATCCAGCTCGGTCAGTCTTCCGTTAATCTGTTCCGTCTTGCTGGAAGACTTTTTCTGTCGATCGATCTCGTACTTTGCGGCGCGCTCTTCTGCTTCCCGACGTTTCTTGGTTTCTGCTTTTAACCGGGTCAAAGGGACCGTTCGGCCGGCGTCCGAGTCGTCCGAGTCGTCCGAGTCGTCCGCATCGTCAGCGGAGTCGTCGTCAGCGTCGTCAGCGTCGTCAGCGTCGTCAGCGTCGTCGTCAGCGTCGTCATCAGCGTCGTCAGCGTCGTCAGCGTCGTCGTCAGCGTCGTCGTCAGCGTCGTCGTCAGCGTCGTCTACATCTGTGTCGACTTCATCCGTGTCGACTTCATCCGTGTCGACTTCATCCGTGTCGACTTCATCTTCGATTTCGTCGGTGTCAACTTCATTTGACGCCTCGCCGTCTCCATCCTCGTCAAACGGGATAGTCAGATCTTCTTCAGCTGTTTTAATCGGTGGCATCTTCATCTTCTCCTGCGGTGGGTTGTTCCTGCATGCGGCGCTCCAAAAGTTTCGCGTCAATTTCTCGGTTCTTGGTAATGTCGCTCAAACCGGCCTTTGCCGCATCCACGTCGATTGCCCGGTGGCGGATTGCTGTGCTGTCCGCATTGTGCCGTTCGGTGACGTCAATGCCGCGAGCTTTAAGCAGCTGCTCTTCGGCCTTGGTAAGTTCGTCCAAGTCCATCCGATCGATCTCGGCCAGTACTTTCTTGGCTCGGGCTTGGGAAAGCGCCGCCTGAGCACGGCGGTTCTCGATGTTGGCCTCCTGCTCTGCCATTTTGAGATCGCGCTCCATCTGCTGCAGCCGCTTCTCTTCTTCGGACGGTTCGCCCATCCCGTTCGCAGCCAGTAGTTCTTGTACAACTTCCGGCTTGCGGGACAGGTGCATCGACTCAACCATCAGGTGAACTGGAATGCTCCACCCAAGCTCAGCAAGTTGGCGCAACTGTTCGAACTGCTCCTGCTCTTGAGTGTCACGAACCGGGGTCGGGGTAACGACTACGTCGTACTCACCCAAGGTCAAATCGTTCAAAAACGTGTTGTCTTCTTGCGGAACGTTTACCTCGACATCGACAGTGTTGTCGCGCACGTTCGATCGGGTAATGCGAAAGTGGCGGTGTTCGGTGTAGTATTTTTGGACCAGGGCCAACACGCGGTTGGCCAGCTTTTTGCGCGTCCAAGCAAGGCTCTCAAAATACATCGTCATGCTGACAAGTGCGGCTTCCCGCCGCGCCTGGATCGCCTTTCCTGGAGTCTGGGCCCGAGCTACTCCGCGAGCCTCGTCGTCGATCCCGGACACCACTTTGAGATCCCGGTCTGCTTTTTCGCTTGCCCGGTCGAGCCCTTGAGGGATGCTGACCGGCTGAATCCGCTCGATCGCTTTCGGCTCATCGCCGTCGTACTCAATGACCAGTCCGGTCTTGGCACCGTTGACCTCCAGCTCTTCGGTCGTCATGTTGGTCAGTGAGCCACGCTTGACTTTCCATCCCGAGTTCGACGTCCCGTTGACGATGTGCAGTTCTTGGCTGCGTTGCTTGTTGAAATTGTTCTGCGGATCAATCAGGTCCTCAACCCCGCCAGCCGTTTTGCCGCGGCGGAAGATCGGGAAGAACGGGATAATAGTAAACTTGTCATAAGGACTGATCGAATCATGAAGCAAGATCGTACCGCAGGACACCGTCCATTTAATTACCTGAATACGGCGGGTTTCGCGGATGATGTTCTCATCCTGCAGCGCTTCTTTGATCTGAGCGCTTTTCCACGACTGCGGAATGCGCCGTACGTCCCCGGTTTCTTCGTTGACCAGTACAGACACTTCCTCCATACACTTATACTGGCGGTCGACTACAAAATACAGGCGCTGGTTTTTCGGGTCTCCGTTCCCGTCGCCCTTGCTGGACTCGGCAAAATCCGGGCCGGCAAACGTGTCGGACTCGTTGTAGTGGGTGACGTCATAATCTTCGAACTCGTTGGGAAAATCTTTGAGCTCTTTTGCCTTTTCAGGTCCATAATCTCGTTCGATGTCCTGAATCGTGTAGTGCCCGATTCGAGTAACGTCGTTCCAAGTGTCAGGATCTTTATCGTCGGCGTCGGGGTCTGGAATAACGTTTTTCGGGTTGAGCACTTCCAGCTCGACTTCGCCCTGGTCGTTATCGTCGAACTGGATGCGCACGTCGTAGTACGCACGGGACGATATAATCCCGTCAAGCCACAATGTCAGTTCTTTTCCGTCAAAGTCCTGCTCATTGGCAATGTGGAGGTAAATCGCATTTAGAGCGTCGGCCGTAGCCGCTTCTCCCCCGCCCGACGGAACGAATTTTACTTCTGCCCGGTTAGTTAGGTACTCGCCAGTCATATCTTTGATGATCGGCTTGATCTTGTTAATCGTCAGCGCCGGTCGACCGACCTTCTCCAAACCTGCCTTTACGTCTTCTTTCCACTGCTTGCTGAAAAAGAAATCGTCGCATTGAATAGCTTTGGCAACAAAGTCTTCGTGGCCGCGAGTGTGAGCATACAGAAAGCGATCGCGGTTTGTCCGCGCAATTTCCAGTTCGGTCTCGTCGTAGTTCATGCGCCCATGTATCCTGTGTTGTTTCCGCGATCCTGCCCGCAAGCGTAGTCACGAAGCTGATCCTGCAGAGGTTTTACTCCATAAATGTCTCGCGGCTTGCCCAACGTGTTCGAAGTCACCGTGGGCATTTTGTGCACCATGCGGACGAGCCAAGCCAGCGCATCTACAATATCATCATTGACGCCAGCATCAAAGCGCAACAGTTCGCTCTGAAACGTCTCAATCCAAGGAGCATTCTTAGGTAGAAAGACTCGGTGGTGCTGCATCCAAGTGCGCGCCGGCGTCGCTCGGACTCGTTTATCTGACAGAGGGATTAACTTTCGATCCCAACCAGGTGTGATGTTCTCTTTCTCAAACGCTTCAAGAATCGGGCGCTCGACAGACAAAAAGAGCTGCCCGTACTCCATCCCGATCCGCGACGAGTTGTGCTTGTACTTCATCCACATATTCACCACGGCTTCGTACAGCTCTTTGTCGCGCACCCGGCCGCGGAACATGTCCAGAAGGTATAGCGCGTTGCGGTCGCCATAAGGAATCAGTGCCCCGCAGAGTCCGACAGTGTAGTCGTTGTTCTTTTTCTCCCCCACAGCCAGATCCCACGCATGAAACACAGGGTAGTCGTGAAGCTGTGGAGTCGACGAATAAAACATGAAGTCGTCGCGGGTAAAGAACTCACCGGTATCTGGGACCGGATTCTGCTGATACAGCGCTGACCACTGCTGGCTCGTAGCATTGGCCCGACGCCGGCGCCATTCCTGGGCTGTGTGGCGGGCCGGGTGCAGCGCCCCGCCCGCAGATCGAACTTGTACCGCGCCAGGAGAAGGCTTGCTGTGAATCGTAAACGTGCGGTCCACGTATTCATCTCGCTCTGCCAGGGCGGTGAGCGAGACAACATCCCAGTTCTCGAGTTCGTCTTCTGGAATACCTTCGTCTAAATTTTCTTTATCTCTCCGCAGCAGCCAGCCGGAAAGATCATCGTCGTGCCAGCGGGTGTTAATGTTGATTATGCCCCCACCAGGCTGCAAACGAGTTCGAAGCGTTGTCGGATACCAGTTATGAACTGTCGACCGGATCGTTTCAGAGTTCGCCTCTTCCCAGTCCTTGAACGGATCATCGATGATGATGATCTCGGCACCGTGGCCAGTCACCGAACCTCCAACACCAACCGGACGGAATCCCCCGCCTACAGTTGTTTCCCAGTGCTCAGCGCTCTGGATCTCTGGGTGGAGAACTGTCCCCGGCGCCAAGGATCTATAGCTGTCCATTTTCAGCCGCTCTCGAATGTATCGAGAAAAACGCATCGGAAGAGATGCGCTGTACGACGTCAAAATAAATCGGAGCTCAGGGTGCAGAGCGAGTGCCCAGGACGGAAACATGTCCGATACGAGCAGCGACTTTCCGGTCTGCGGAGGCATAAACAGCATCAGCCTGGGAGACCGCTTGTGAATTACGTCGTCGAGGAATTTTTCAAGCCGAGCAGCGATAACCTTGTGCGCCCACCCAGCGTTGTAACTCTCATGAAAGCGGGCGGCAAACGGAAGAAGCCGCTTTTTGGCGAGCTCTCGCGCTGCTAACTCTCGCTGCGCCGCGGTGGAATGAATCCTATTCATTGGAGGCCACGTCGTAATCAACGCCTTTGGTCAACTCCAACATGTTGTCCACGTTTGCCAGTTTGGCAAGTTCGGTGTCTGACATCTGTTGCATTGTCTCCATCAAGCGTTTTGTGTCCTCCGGCAAATCGATAATACGAAGTTCTGGGGCATTATACCCTTGAATTTTTGCAATCGCTTCCCAGCCGCGCAGCTCTGCGTTGGGGTCGCTCATCATCTTTGCGTGGTCGATCGCATCCAACATGCCTCGGAGCACATCTTCGCGGCGGATGTTCAGCGCCTGGGCGTGCGCTTCCTGTACCTGCTTGATGTATTTCTGAACCCGCGGGTCTTTCATCATGGTCGAAACGGTCGCCGAAGAAACCCCGGCGAACGCTGCAGCTTCTTTGAAATTCATGCCGTGGACGGCGACGGCTTCGATCGCTCTTAGCCGTCGCGCCCTAGCATTTTCTTTGTCAGCAAGTGTTACTACATCCGGCATCGATTATTTCCATGAATACATCAATGTGTTTCCCGGACAATGAATACTGCTGAGATTTTTCTCATTTCCGGCCGGTGAAGAAATCGAGGCGTTCTTTCAAAAACACCATCTCATTATTATAATACTCCAAAATATCCGCCGGTGAGCTGAACGGACCCCAGACACGATGGTCTGTCATCACGGCCGGCCGTACGCCAGTACCTGCGTCATCAGGGACCATAACCATTTTGCCCGCATCATCGTAGATAGTGATGAATGTGTTCCAGTGGCGTACGCGGAAGTTGCTGAACGTGAGCGCAGCTCGCTCGAAACTATTCAGCACATCGTTAAGTGCGTGCTCGTTGGTGATCATCTCCAAGAAGTACCGATACCCTGTAGCAAAATAGTTTGCTGGTGCGCTGCCTGGGTCGTTGTTGTAGATGTGATACTTGACGATAGGATCGCGATTAAAGCCCCAAGGCCTCAGAGCTTCGCACAGCTTGGCGTGCTGTTCTCGGATCGCGTCCAGAGCAGGAATCTCTCGACCCCCTTCAGGAGTCATCGCCGTTACTGCCTCACCTTCGGCGACCGGGGCACCAAACACTGTGATGTTCTCCCCCTTCAAATCCGCAGACAGGTACAGGTCGCGAAGCAGTTGAATTACAAAGTCTCGTTCGTTCATGGTTGTGCTCCTGGTCTCTGGGGTGGGGGCCGCTAAGGCCTGAAATCAATCTAGTCTAGGGTTGGTGCCGTGATAGTTTGCAATAAGTGCTTCAATCCGTCGAATCCGGGCATCATTTGCTTGGATCTCTGCGCGCGCTTCTGCGCGAATTTCTGCCAGCGCTGATGAAAGAGTCGACTGAAGAACTCGCGCCTCAGCGCCAGTAAATCGGTCTCGGGCGAGCTCATCCAGACGCTCTGAAAGGGAAGATTGTGTTCTCTCGATACTGCCTAGCGCAGTCTCCAGGCCACGAATATTGATCGCAGAGTTGTTTTGGTTTACCCGTACATCATCCAGGTTTGCCCACATAAACCCGAGCATAACTGTGATTACAGCCAGCCCGAAGGTTTGTATGTGGCGCTCAAACTGTATGCGGCGCTCAAAAACATCTTGGTCGGCATCTGACATTTTCAATCCTATAGTGCAATGAGTAAGATTATGAGGGCACTTAGCCCTGTAGCCGGCCAAGCCAGCGCTTGAATTGTAGCAGAGTGGCCGTTCGCAACTGCATGGTAAATCTCGGCCTGTAGTTCGGCTTGGCGGCCGGCCAATAGCAAAAAGTCAGCCTCACGAGCTTTTGCTGCAAATGCGTCGGCAGCGTCCATCAATGCGGCCGTGTTTGCGTCGCAAGCAACAATGAACTGCTCAAACTCCACAGATTCAGTGGCGCACACCATCTCGTTGACCGCCTCGGTTTGAAACAAAGGCAAAGGAATGGCGGCAGGAAGAGTGCTGGTTTGTGGTTGGTAGCCACGCAGCTCACTTCCTGGTTCTGGCAGCGTTACGCAGCCGCTGATTGATGCGATCAACACGAGCAGAATTGGCAATTTTTGGTTCATTCGCTAGTTCCTCAATAATCGTCTGGCCTTTCTTAACAGCTTCGCTGGCTTTACCAGCTGCAGCTACCGCTTTATCCCGCTCGACAGCGGCTTTCTCCAAATTGTCTACCTTTGCCTCCCTGGCTTTCTCGACGTGTTTCGCCTGGCGCCGACGGTAGAGACCTGCTTTGCTCCCGTAGAATAAAGCCACCAAAGCCGCAGCGCCGACGGCAACGGTGGTCAGGTTCCGTTGAACCCAGCCCCAGACCTTGGCCACGAGCACTTTTGCGGGCTTGATCTTGTCGAGCCACTGCGTAGGCAGCCATGGGGAGACGGCCGCGAAAAGAATCGCCGCTGCAACCGCCACAAAAACAACCGTGAATATGAGCTTAACCATCTCGATCACCTGACAGATTGGCCACCCACTCCCAGCGGCTGCCGGCGAAGTGGACGAATACCTTGTAAAGCGCTGGCGCGAGAAGTCCGGTTGCGATCGAAAGCCAAAACTCCAGCCATCCGCGAGGCTGGGGGCAAATAGTGAACGCGGCCGCACACGCCAGCAAAAACGCCAAAAGCCGGGCCAAGTTGCCGTGCAGAGCGTAAAGAGTACCGCGCGTCGCGGACTTGACTGCCTGGGTCACACCTTGAGAGATCAGCAGGGCGACAACAACAGCAACCAAGTGCGCTGAAGTCAGCCCTAGCCAGTCAAACCAACTCGAAACCGTATCTAGCATGTCAACTCTCCTTGAACCACTGATCAGGGGCGACTACTTTGTCGTTGATTTTTACATCGACATGTACATGAGGCGTGATGTTTTTTAGTCGTCGATTCAAGTCTTGTACCCGGCCAATAGGTTCAAACCGAGCTACGCGATCGCCGGCACCCACTAGCGGCTCAATGTAGAGATACCTCCCTACCTGCCCGTTGTCGTGCTGGATCTCAACGAGCCTAAAAGGATTCTCGTCTGTTGCGCTGCCGACGCCATCTGAGTAGCAAAACCCTCTGCGGATGACACGGCCGGGTAGTGGGCTAAGTATTTCCGTGCCTGGAAACGCTGCGTAATCCACACCTGTATGTCTGCGGGCGCCTCGTGGGGCGCCAAAATGGCCGGACCCGTGCTGGTCAGTTTTCCGCTCAGGAAGCACTACACGAAGGATTTGATTAAGCAGCGCGCGAATCATGTTTTTGCTCCATAGCCGGGTATTTCTACGGGCAGGGTATCACGTACCCTGGATAATTGGTATCTTCGGGCGTCAGGTAGTGCCGCGTCACAGGGCCGTCAGGAAGGTGGGCTCGGTGAAGTTTCAGCATGGGTTATTGCGGGTCGCGCAAATCAACGGCAAATTGCCGAAGCTCAGCCCGTAGCGACTTGATCGCCTTTGAAGCCTGAGCGAGCTGATATGCACGATCCCTCAGCTCGTTCGTCAGCTTTAAGCCGATGGTGTCATCCAGCCTGTCGGCCAAGTCGTTCAGCTCGTCCGACGCTCGTCTGTAATAAAGCGGGTCAGTATTCATACCGCCTCCACAGGCTCCCACCATCGGTCGAATGTGCCATCTCTGCCGGGCTGCGTGGTGTTGGCAGGAATCTTGCTTTCAAACAGCCAGATAGCACCGCCATCTGCTGGTCGGTCGTGTGTGACTCGATCACCTACGGCGTATGCGTCCTGCGCCCCTGTCGGTTGCACCCATGGTTCCGCTTGCAAGCGGGCAGGTGTCCATAGCGCCGGTGTCTGGTCGGGCGGGAACTGCATCCGGTTGTGGTCTTGTACGCAGATATACACGGTTCCGTTGAAATCGTATACCTGACCTCGAATTACGGCCTCACCTAGAGCAGTCCCTACAGGCGGTGGCGGCATGGGCTGTACGGTTGATCCTGATGCTGCCACCATGCCAGCGTACTCAGCTGGGTCTGCTGAAAACACAAAGTCGGGCTGTCCGGTGGTGGTGACCTGATTGGGTTCCGTTACGCCCTCATGGATAGTGCCATCGGGGCCGTATGCTCTCCAGTATGTGGGTTCTGCTGGTTTGTTGATTTCTTGGCTCATGCGGCAATCGCCTCCTCAAATGTTAGCCCCTTGGTTTGCATCCGCTCATGCATTGCGGTTCTTCCATGCCTTAGCCGCATCAGGCTTCCCCACCGTCACTCACCGTCCAGCCATCAGCGATCAAGGCAGCCCGTGCTGTTGCGCCTGCGCCTGAATAAGTCGCGTCGCCGAAGTGAACGTTAACATTGTTCTGGACCGCTTGCGCTTCCCATGCAACGAGGATGGCGTTGTACTCTGCGGTTGAGAGCATAGAGTTTGCGATGAAGCACATGCTTGCCGCTGTCGTCAAAGACTCAACATTAAACCCGACTATGCCTGGGTCACTGGTCAGGCTTGAGCAGAAAACGAACATGCTATTCATATCTGTACAAGAAGATGTGTCAAAGCTTGTGAGATCAAGACTGGTCAGGCTTGAGCAGACAAGGAACATGCTATTCATACTTGCACAGGAAGATGTGTCAAAGCTTGTGAGATCAAGACTGGTCAGGCTTGAGCAGCCAGCGAACATGCTATTCATATCTGTACAGGAAGATGTGTCAAAACCAGTGAGATCAAGACTGGTCAGGCCTGTGCAGCTTCGGAACGCGTTTGAAAGATAGGTCGGCGTTGCTCCACTTGCTCCAAGATCGCTGGCTGTAACCAGATTTGAGCAGCCAAAGAAGTCAAGGTCCGAAAAGGTAAAGTCCGTACCCCATGCCAGGAGCTCAATAAGCTTCAGCTTGTCACCAGCGTTGTCAAACGCGAAGACATCACAGCTTCCCGTTATCGCAATCGTGTAATCATCAGCCGTGGCGTAAACGTGCGTTATGCTATCTGTGGTGACGGTTTCAGGCGGTGATCCATCGCCCCAATCAATCACGGTATTGACACTGCCAGTCATCGGCAGCGTTACAGTCTCAGACGCGCCCGTAGTTCGCATGACAAAGGTAAAGGCTGGCGCACTGGTGGCCCCACCGCCAAGCCCAACCCGAAGCGCCGAACCAAGCGCCAGGCCCAGAGCGTTACGAGAAGCGCTGCGCATTACAGGGCTACTCGGGCTGCGTTTTCAGTCTCCAGGCTGGCGTACAGACCGTCGGATGTTCCTGCCTGCACGACGCGGTACGTGCCGGATAGACCGTCGACAATGTAGTGGCCGTCGGTGTCAATGTCTGCGGCGCCGTTATAGAGCACGGGGATGTAATTGCCGCTGGGGGCGAGTCGCTGGAGCTGGATCGTAGCGTCGCCAAGACCTTCAACGTTAAACGCCATCAGCTCTCCCCCGTTGATGTTGACGGGGTACGCGGTCGACGTTCCTGCAGCCGTAGTGTTACTGAAAAAAGTGGTCATTTTCGTGCTCTTAGAGTGACTTACACAGGAGTGTAAGTCATCTAAACACGCAGCGCAAGCGTTTTTTAGCTGCGGTAGCTACGAAGTCCGCCTTTCCTATTGCGCGGGAACGATCGGTTTTTTGACGGACTTTCCGCTCTCAGGTTAGAGACAGCGTTGGTCCCGCCTTTCGATATGGGCTTTTTGTGCGCGACATCTTGGCCGGGTTTGACTTTTCCTTTTTTGAGCATTTTGCGTCGAGCCCGGTGCCGGGTGGCCGATCCAGAGTCCCTGCCTGTTCCTTGCTCTTTTCGTTTCTTGGCGGTGCCGGCTTCTTGCTTGTAGTTGCGTTTGTAGTTCGGTGATGAAGGCATGCTAAAAATCCCCAGTAAAATTTAGAAAATTTTTGGGGAGTATACCCCAGAAAAAAAATGATAATTTTGAGCGCTTAAAAAGTTGGGAAAATTTAATGGGTGAGGTGCGGAGAGGTCTCTCCCCTACTTCCGCTGAACCCTCCCCCCCTTTAAAATTTCGCTTCGCTCATTCCAGGTGCTTGAGTCCCACCCGCTCTATGGAACCTTTGCCCGAACTTACAGCGCAGACATCTCAGGCTGCAGTGCTGCTCTCCATACTTCGCGAACGATAAACCTGTTCGCTCAGGTCCGATGTGGGTTTGTGATTCAGTTAGATAGGCTAGCTGGACACTGCCATAGATAGACATAGGAGAAGCAACCATGCACCACAACCTCAGCAAGCAAGCCAAGTGGGTGCAGGCCCACGTCGCTCAGCTCGAAGCAGAACTCAGATCCGCCCAGGCCAAGACCTTAGAGCAGCACTGCCAGCAGGCAGAGCTCAGCCTTAACGAAGCAGAGGCCAAGAGCAAAGGCCGCGAAGAGTCCATCTTCACCAAGGTGTTCAAATCTATTAACGAGTACGGCGTCGTCTACAACTGCCAGCTGGCCAAGGACATCGACCCGAGCATCTTCGAAATCGAAAATCTGGAGGACCGGCAGGTCCAGGCGCTGGCAAAAGAGCTAAACGCCACCCTCAACGGACGGCATCGCCTCCCTCGCCTCGATCGCAACGGGGCACACTGGATAACGCTCTACGGAGCATGAACTACTATGCCGCCTGCCAATCCCGGTAGGCGGCTCTACCAACTTAGGAGTACATCATGAGAATCACAAATAATATGATTAAACAAGCTGTTAAAAAACAAGCTTGCTTAGAAGCTATTGAGTGGCTTCGTGAGCAGCCCAGAACTTGGACAGAGTTAGTAGGACACAGACCTGGTTGGGCTGTCTGGGCTATGACTCATATCCCAGATTGCCCGATCGACTTGACCGGACTTGATTCAGGGGGCCGATCATGGGTAATGATCGACAGGCCTGACTGTCAGATTGACTTAGATGGACTTTGTCCATACGACCGAGCACGAGTGATGATAGAAAGGCCTGACTGCCCAGTTGACTTGACTGGGCTTGATTCAGGTGACCGAGCACGAGTGATGATAGAAAGGCCTGGATGTCCGGTCGACTTGACCGGACTTTATTCAGGTGACCGAGCGGAGGTTAGGGCAAACCGGCCCGACGTCTACGGAGCATGAACTACTATGCCGCCTGCCAATCCCGGTAAGCGGCTCTACCAACTTAGGAGTACATCATGTGCACTTTCACAGTCAACTACATCGACGACCAAGGCAACCCGGTCTCCCGCTTCATCAAAGCCTGGCACGCAGCCGCTGCCGAGCGCACCACATTCCACCTCTTCGGAGGTTCACTTCACACTGCACTGGAGAACTACTATGCGTAAGATCATCCTTACCGTTCCTACTCTCGCCGACATCAAAGCGGCTTTGAACGGCGCCCAGGCCAAGATCGAACAACGTCGCGCCCGCCGCGCGGCACTCGACGCCCTCATTGCAAGCGCAGTCGCCAAGGCTGCAAAGGAGAAATCATGAGCGAGATCGCCAAGTACAAACTCACATGGCTTGCATGGGCAGCCATCCCAGTCGCCTCGGTTCTTGCCGGGACGTTCATCAGCCCAGTATGGCTCACCCCCTGGGCATTATCAGTGCTCGGCGGCGGGTATATGGTCGCTCGCTCATGAACGGCAATAAGGCAAGCGTCTACATCATCGCCGCCTTCGTAGTGGGAGCAATCTTCCCACTCGTCGGTCTCTTGGCCGGCGCAGCTGCTGGTGGTGCCTGGTGGGCTACTCGCATCCCGCGCTCTACCAAGATGTGCGATCCCAAGCTACTCGACGACATTGCCGAGTGGAATAAGCAGGAGAGACAACGCAAGTAACTCACCGCCTCTGGGCCTTCGGGCTCAGGGGCTTTTTTTATGCCCCCTGGGCCTTCAGGGTAGACTCGTGCTACGCCCAACTTACTACTATGCCCCCTGGGCCTTCAGGGTAGACTCGTGCTGCGCACCTCGCCCACCCGCCGGCCCTGCAAAGGGTGCTACGGCCAACTTACTACTATGCCGGAGGCCGAGAGCGCGGCGCGCAGCGTGGGGTTCGAGGGGAACACCGTTTTTGCAACCAGTCAGTTGCAACCAGTCAATGACAACAAAGCGCAACCAGTCAGTTGCAACCAGTCAGTTGCAACCAGTCAGTGGCAACAAAGCGCAACCAGTCAGTTGCAACCAGCCGGTGTCAGGTTTGGTACGCCACTTGCGGGTGGCAAGCTAAGTTATTGATTTCCTTAGCTTTCGTGGTTGCTGGTTTTACATGAGTAATGTTTAGTACTTATAAATCAATGGGATAAGGTGCGCAGGGGGTGCTATGTTGTAAAAACGCGCTTTTTCAATTCAGGGAACAATGGTGGTTGAGAGATAATGAAAAACTCGTAGTTGAAAAAGCCACTTTTTAAAGTTTAATAGTATATATTAGTATAGTATATATATATAATAATAATAAAAACAACAACTTACAGCGTTTTGAAATTACTCATGTAAAACCAACTTTCAAAAAACTGCTCAGATGCACTGATATGCCCCGTATTTCCTGTATACTTTCAAGCACTTAGCATTACTCATGTAAAACCAGCCAGGTATAACCATGAAAACACGTTCACAATCAACAACTTGCCTCCCTTCATACACCACGTTGAACAAGTATTTCATCTATGCACCGCACAAAGGCGTACTTTATTCTCGTACTGAACGCCTTCCATTCATGAACTCAATCTACACATCGCAACGTAGCGGTATGCACAAACTCCACTCTCGAGTGCATCCTCTTTACAAAGAACTCGGTCCTCAACCGTGGTTTGTCGACATCAATAAGCTCTTGTCGCGTAATCAGCACGAACATCCAACGTGCATTTTCGACATCATCTACACTCTGAAATACCGCAAACCACCACCAGGCCCAGTATTCTTTTATCCGTCCCACGGCAACGCTGCAGTAGAGATTCTCAAGTTCTATTCCAATTACAATGCCGACACTCAGCCGAGCAAGCAGCTCCAAGAAAACGGTACGCAAGGCTATAACTATTTCATGCACCAAATCCAACGATTCCACTGGTCAGACCTGTGCTGGTTCCACCCCCAGACCTCCAAGATCACCTGGGAGCCGGAGCACTGTCGATGGCGCGGCGGTGGCCGCACGGCCGGCATGTGGAACTATCACATCCTGGCCCGCCGGATGGGGCTCGACCTCGAGCTCACCCACCTTATCCCTAAACTGGCCAATGAAACCAACCGTATCCAGATGGCCCTCGCGCAGCGACGGGTGCCCTGGCCCGAACATTCTCGCGATCCGTACTGGTTCGAAGCATTCAACCAGCATCGATCGCAGATCGTCGCATCCCCTGCCGAGTACGATGCGCAAGAAGATTTCGCCACTTGGCTCACTGACTAAGGAGAAACGTCTGTTGATTTGTTTCGGTATGGAAACGAAGTGCTCGCTTCCTCTGAATAAACGGTGGATCTGTTTATTCAGGATCAATGTGGGTTTGTGTCTTTAACAAGGAGAACACATCATAAAAATCGGACCGTTGAAGTAGTATTCGAGGAATCCAAATGAACAACGTGAACAACATGATCCGCGCCTACAACCAATTCATCTAAGGAGAAACAACATGAAAATCGGGCCATTACAAGAACGCTGGCTCCAGTCGCTAGAGCAGAACGCAGAGCGTCAGTGCATCAGACAGCTCGCTAAAAAGAATGGAGACGGCAGCTACCAAGCCTGCTGCTTGGGCGAAGCGGCCATTATCGCCGGTATAGGCCAGTGGGGCAACGAGCAGCCAAAACACGCCCACACCTATCTGGTCAATGGCGACCGTAGCGAATTAGCAGACGACGCTTTCGAAGCATTAGGGCTTCGGGGGCCTCTTGGAAACTTTCAAGACGACAAAGAACTTAAAGTCGGCCCAGCCAAAGGAGTACAAACCCTTTCAGACGCCAACGACGGGGGGGCAACATGGCCCGAGATCGCGGCGTTCATCCGCGCTAACCCTGGAGTAGTATTCGAGGAGTCCAAATGAACAACGTAAACAACCAATTCATCTAAGGAGAAACGACATGCCCAAGCGCAGAACAATACATCCTGGCCACACCAAAAGAGACCAACGTATTGCTGCAGCGTACGCTCAGATGACGTTGAAACAAGGCAGCGCGACAAAAAAGCGCCCTGCCTATCCTACCGGCCGGAACGGCACGTTAGATAACGTAGAACGTCACCTTAACAAAATGCACGGAGATAAATGATGGGCACTACTAAATTACCTGCCGACTACATCTACGTCGGATCGGGCGAGCTGCTCAACTCGCTACCGGACAACACCATATCGACCTATGCAGGCAACATTATGTACTGGAGCCCGACATTAACCGAATGGCGCTGTCTAGTACGCTCTTACGGATACGGATTCTCCGACCTCAGACACAACTACGCCGTGCATAAAGACTCGCCAGTCATCAAGAGGCTCGTTGAGAAGGCATTCGAAGTTGCGCTGACTGGCTCTCATCGCTTCGTTGCGAAAGATGGAGACGATACATGGTTTAAGTTCGATAGTCTGCCTAAGCGCAGCAGTAATTCTTGGTGTTGCGCTCGAGTAGATTCCTCCTACGAACGCAGCCACCCAAACCCCCGGTTCATCCCCTTCCTCAATAACATCGACTGGACAGCTTCGAGGTTCGACTTCAGCGAGCCACAAAAAGACAATGTCATGGGATACGAAATAGGAAAAACTTACCGCGTCGTAGATTGGTACAACTTCGAGATCCCCACAGACTACAATAATTACTGCCCCCCTGGCCAAGAAATTAGCCCAAAACTCAACGACACATTTACAGTAAAAAAAGTGTCTAGGTTTGGATACGCTGGTGTAAACAGTGGCGACAATGGCTGGTTTGTTGCATCACCTTCTGAACTCCAGTCTGGCGCCGTCATTCTCGTCGAAGACACCGACATGGACAGTTCGTGGTACACGATCGACTTGACTGGACTTAGTCCATACAACCGAGCGCGGGTGATGGCTAAACGGCCTGACTGTCCGATTGACAATGAAGGCGTAACTTTAACGCCTGGAAATAACGACAAAATTCCTCTGACCGAACTTACTGGCAAAGCATCGTTTTCCAAATTCACAAAGGAGTAAATAAAATGTTAAAACTCGCACTTTATTTAATTGGAGTCGTTATAGGATTTGCTTTCAGTATGTACCTACTCGATCGAGTATGCGAGAAGTTTTATAACTTTCCTATGTACGTCTATACAGCAAGCGTAGCCGTTTTAATTTTACTCGCTTACTTTACTTTATTTGCACTACTTGAAGGAGATTCAAATGGTTTTTATCGGACTAATGAGTGCAACTGCCCTGTATGTCCTGCTGCTCAAGACACCCAAGAGCCTACGTTCCAAACTATTAGGGCTTGACCTCTACCTAGACATCGCCGTAACAGTGGCCCTCATGCTCATGTTCGCCGGGACACTCGGCGGCATGATCGCTGCAGTATTCGGAGGGCTGATCTTCAGTGGCATGCTGTGGATCTCGAAAGTTCTCTTCGGGTATGACAAGCCCATGATCCACCGCGGCCGTGTTGCCCAAGGCACAGCCACGGTCCTCAAGACCCGGTTCGTCTGGGTCGCTATTCCACCAATCTGGAGAAGGAAATGACCAAGGAGATCACGGATGAACTTTGAAGTAAACGAAAAGTACAAGGCTGCTAAGTTAGAGATAATGGAATCTGCGGATTTATCAGTTCCACCAGAAGGCGCAACGTGTCATCACGTTGACGAAAACGGCAACGCTTGGAGCCGTGACGTTTTATGGCGCGGCGAACTTCCACGCGAAGATAACGTCAAAGGATGGTGTTTTGCTACCCGCGCCGACCTCGAAACAGGAAGCGTTGTAAAAATACAGGAAGACACGTCTACTTTTGGTCCTGACTTAATTTCAGCACTGCAAAAAGTCAAAGCACTCCATTTTGACACGGCCTTGTTTGTGCGGTCTATCGAACAAGACTTGAAACAGAACCCTGAAAAATTATCGGCCGCTATAAATGCAATCCAAACGCTCGTAGACGTGGCCACTCCTCTGTTTTTGTCAGCAGCGGAGAAGGGCATACGCAGATCAGACGGTGAATCTGTCTGATCTGGTCTCATGCGAGTTAGTGGTTCGCTTTTGAACCGTCATTTAGAATTTACGGAGAATATCTATGAACAACGCAGCACTCAATCCACCAACATCAGCCGGCACCGCCCCTTTCAACGAAATCAGTGCACAGCACCAGCGCGATGCGGGCCAGCGCGACGACCGCGAAGCGACAGAGGCCGCTGAGAACCTGCTCGAAGAGCAGCGCCAGACCAAGATCCAGCTGCCCCCAGGCTTCCGCTGGATGCACGTCACGGTCAACGGCAAGCGCGAACTGCGCATCAAGCCGACGATGGAGAGCGTCCGAGACCTGACTGAGCTTACCGCTGAGTTCTTCGGCGCTCGCGAGTTCCGCGAGGAAGAGGTCGAGACAGACACCAAGCTCAACAAGATTCTTGACTCCCTCGTAGCGAACCTGGGCCGGTCCAACCAGTTCCTGGGCGGCTCGTCGCTCGCCTACAACCTGGCTCCGCAGTACGCTCAGCAGCTGGCTGGCGCTATTCGCTGGGTCGACATCCACGCCCGCAACGTGGAGCGTTATCAGAACAACGGCAACGAGGATGCCGCTGAGTCCTCGCTCTATAACCTCGAAGCGAGCCGTAACCAGGCGCTGAAGATTGCCAGTGTCCTCGACTGGTGCGAAGACTCCGGGGCCACTGTCAACATCACCCGCGGCGTCGATCAGTGCCTCAACCTCGCAGCGTGGAGCCTGCAGAACAACCAGAGTTCCGGTCCGCACCGCCGCGCCGCTCAGAACACGACCCGCGAGATGCTCTGGGGCGGACGTACACCTCAGCCCGACGAAGTCGCTGAGCGCGAGGAGGAGGAATCTGCTACCATCTAACGACTCCCTCAAGCTGGCTGTACTTCAGACACTCCTAGCCAGCTTTTTGCCCCAGGCCGTTCGCGGTCTGGGGTTTTTTTATGTCCATCAGGAGACTACGACATGAAATCCCAACTCACCCGCTACGGCCGACGTAAAAAGTACCCGGCCAAGATTATCGAGCAAGCCCATAAGCTCTACGACATGCACGTTAGCCAAGGCCAAGACCCCAAAGCGGCCTGTGTGCAGTGTAAGAACGTGATGGCTTACTGGGCCAAGATCGACGGTAGCCACACCACATTCCTTCAGCGTGGCAGACAACTGCTGAAGGGCTTTCGCTTTTGGAGACCAGAACAATGACCCAACGCATCCACACCCTTCAAATATTCCGAGACAGCTCACCCGAGTCACCTCGTGAATGGGACAACCTCGGCACGATGGCCTGCTGGCATGGCCGCTACATCCTCGGTGACAAGCAGCCTCTTGGCGATCCACAAGAACACCGCATCAACCTGGTGTGCGAGATGGAGCCTGACTTTGAGGATTGGCTCAAGCAGTACGCTGACTACCTGTATACGCTGACCCAAGACGGGGATCACATCGAAGAACAGTGCAACGAGTTTACTGGCCGCATGTTCGACCATTTCTACATCTCGCTGCCGCTATATCTTTACGACCATAGTGGCATCACCATGAGCACCGGAGCATTCACTTGTTCGTGGGACTCGGGACAGGTCGGATTCATCTACGTGCGTCGGGATGAGGTAGAGCGCGAGTTTACGTCGGAGTACCCCGCACACGGTCATGACACGCTTGAAAAGCACATCGAAGCTATTCTGCGCCGCGAAGTTGAGATGTACGACCAGTACCTCACCGGCGATGTGTACGGCTTCGTTCTGGTCGACGAGCACGGCGAGGAAGTCGATAGCGACCTCTCCTGCTGGGGCTTTTACGGCCGCGACTACAAGACCAACGGCATTGCAGACCACGTTGACTTGGACACCGTCAAAGCTGTACATTTCATGGAGCCGGTCAGCAGCGTCAGCTACCAGCCCGCAGACATCGAGGAGTTGACATAATGGGAACTTATAAACTGTTTCACATGAACGAAAATTCACCATTCGCTACTATCTCAAGTAACAATCTACCAAACCCGCCCAGAAGAATGGAATTGAGCGCCGTAGTAAACGCGGTATACGGCGGCGATTATGGCGCGGAGCTGGTGGAAAATATTGGCAATGGGCGCTTCAAGGTCCAGCCGGGGTATCCACTAGACAGAGGTGGAACGACGCTTAGCCGCCCGATAATTATTGAACGGTATAAAGACCTTGTCCAAGAAGAAGTCCACCGACTTGCAGAAGAATAACCACCATGAGAATCACAAATAAGATGATTAAACAAGCTGTTAAAGAACAAGCTTCCTTAAAAGCTATTGAGTGGCTTCGTGAGCAGCCCAGAACTTGGACAGAGTTAGTAGGACACAGACCTGATTGGGCTGTCTGGGCTATGACTCATTTCCCAGATTGTCCGATCGACCTGACTGAACTTGAGTCACATCACCGAGCACGGGTTATGGCAAACCGGTCAGACTGTCCGATCGACTTGACTGGACTTGAGTCACATCACCGAGCACGGGTTATGGCAAACCGGTCAGACTGTCCGATCGACCTGACTGAACTTGATCCATCTGACCGAGCACGGGTGATGATCAACAGGCCTGACTGCCCGATCGACTTGACTGGACTTGATTCATACGACCGAGCACGGGTGATGATCAACAGGCCTGACTGTCCGATCGACTTGACTGGACTCAATTCATGGCGCCGAGCACGGGTGATGATCAACAGGCCCGACTGTCCGATCGACCTTACTGGACTTGGTCCAGCAGGCAAAGAACTGGTGAGGATCAACAGGCCCGACTGTCCAATTGACAATGAACTCGAGGAGATAAAATGACAACTTTAAACCACGAAGAGATCGACTTGACTGGACTTGATTCATACGACCGATCATGGTTGATGATCGACAGGCCTGACTGTCCGATCGACTTGACTGGACTTGATTCACGTGACAGAGCGCGGGTGATGATCAACAGGCCCGACTGTCCGATCGACCTGACTGAACTTGATCCATCTGACCGATCATGGGTAATGGCATACAGGCCTGACTGTCCGATCGACTTGACTGGACTTGATTCATACGACCGAGTACGGGTGATGATCAACAGGCCTGACTGTCCGATCGACCTGACTGGACTTGAGTCACATCACCGAGCACGGGTTATGGCAAACCGGTCAGACTGTCCGATCGACCTTACTGGACTTGGTCCAACCGACAGAGCGCGGGTGATGATCAACAGGCCCGACTGTCCGATCGACTTGACTGGATTTGATTCAGGTGACCGATCATGGGTAATGGCATACAGGCCTGACTGTCCGATCGACTTGACTGGACTTGATCCAGCCGACAAAGAACGGGTGATGATCAACAGGCCTGACTGTCCGATCGACCTGACTGAACTTGAGTCACATCACCGAGCACGGGTTATGGCAAACCGGTCAGACTGTCCGATCGACCTTACTGGACTTGGTCCAACCGACAAAGAACTGGTGATGGCAAACCGGTCGGATTGTCCAATTGACAATGAACTCGAGGAGATAAAATGACAACGTCAAATGAAGACGGGCGAGCGATCGACCTGACTGAACTTGATTCATACGACCGAGCATGGGTGATGATCAACAGGCCTGACTGTCCGATCGACTTGACTGGACTTAGTCCATACAACCGAGCACGGGTGATGGCAAACCGGTCGGATTGTCCGATCGACTTGACTGGACTTGATTCATACGACCGAGCACGGGTGATGGCTAAACGGCCTGACTGTCCGATCGACTTGACTGGACTTAGTCCAGCCGACAAAGAACGGGTGATGGCAAACCGGCCTCTCTGTCCGCCTGATAAGTTGATTGCTGAATACGTAGAAAGACAAGGGCGAAAATTGCCGCATACCAAATGGAAATCGCCTTGCCGCCTAGAAATATTCGCGTCTGGTGTGCGGATCAGCCACGAAGACGGAAAAACCATCATAGAGTGGGGTGAATCATGACTGACTTCGAGGTCCACCCGGTAGGCACCGAGGCGAAACTTGACGAGCTAAACGCAGCCGAGACCATCGCGCTGAATACACCACAGCAGGAGAAAGAAACGATGACAGGACCAGGAAAAGGAATGTTCGTCCGGCAGCGTGATACCAAGCTGGAGCCGACGCTTTATCACAGCCACCTAGAGGCTTGGGATTCGGGGTATCGGGCTTTTAAAAGCATGGATAATGGCCTCGAGTTCATTTGCTGCGATGAATGCTGGATCAGTATCGACGGGGTGCTTTGGAAACCAACTGTCCCAAAATTCCCCCTACGCGCCCTCAGCGAGAACGGAGAGGAGGTCGTAGTTCGGTGAAGATCCAATGGACCAAGAGCTATGACCGCATGGTTGTCGGAACTGTCGGAGACGTCGAGTGTTTCCACCTCATCAAAGTAGGAGACAACATCGAGCTCGTTTCCAGCCTGCCAGAGACCGTACCTCTCTGCGTCGGGAGGCACATTGAAACGCACACATCGCCCAAACAGGCCGCTACGCACGCGCAGAGGTTGTTTGATCACTGGTATGAAAGACTGCACTACACAAAGGACATTTCATGACTACCATCGAAGAACAGCGCACGGTGCTGCGTGGCAGAATTCCGAAGCATTTCACCACCTCGCTTGACGGCTACCTCAATCACGGTGTGCCGTTGAGCGGCGTTCTTAAGCTGATCGCAACTAACGATCTGCAAGGCACGTTTTCGGCGTCTTTTCGCAACACGGACATCCTTGCAGCGCTCCCCGATCTGATGGTCTACTTCCTCAACTACGTGCCCGCCAGGGCATGGGGGAGCCCCCAAGTTGTTGATAGTTGGAAGGGTTTGCAAGGGGCTGAAGAGTGAGGTAAGATTGAAGCCCTGACAGCCGCCGAGCTGTCAGGGCTTCTAAACCATAATGTGAAAGAGCACATCATGACCCTTTTGAATGTTACCACACAAAAAGACCGAGTGTAAATATGGAGCTTCATTTTCTTGAAGCCCGCGTTCCGCTGGTCAAAACGTACACTCAGACTGACGAAGGCGTCAAGAAAGATGCCTACCCGATGGTCAAGCACGTCACGTCTCATCGCGAACAAGTCCACACACTCGATCAGATGCTGAGCGCTTTGCGTTATCACAGCAGAAACGGGCATTGCCTTCTTAAAGGCGAACTTAAACGAGACTTGGTATTAGAATCGAGGGCTTCTGAAACAGACCCAATGGCACCTACATCTTGGATTTGTTTAGACTTTGACTACCTCAAATCAGAAGACCAGGTCAACTCGCTACTTTCCCAAATGGGCCTGAGCGACGTCTCTTACATCGTGCAGTACGGCGCCGGCCACAAGATAGATAAGCCGTTTTCTGCGCACCTCTATTTCATGCTCGAACACGAAGTGTTGCCAGAGACGTTGAAATACTGGTTGATGAACCAGAACCTGACATTGTCTGAGTTTGAAAAATCGATCAGTTTGACACGCAGTAACGCGGCGCTTCAATGGCCTCTCGACGTTGCTGTTGCCCACAACGGCATGTTGATCTACATCGCACCTCCCGAGTGCGTGGGGATGGACGACCCAGTTCCTACTGAAGATCGCCTCCGTCTTGTAAGAAAAGAAAACGATAAGGTCAATCTCAAAGAGCAGCTTGCTCAAATTGACTCGGCAGTTATTGAGGAAAAGAAGAATACCAAGCTCTCTGAGCTTCGCAAAAAGAAAGGGCTCAAGCACCGCACGTTTAACACCAAGCTGATCAGTGGTATCGAAGTCGTCAGCAAGCCAGGGGTGGTATCAGTCACTGGCTACAAACAAGGCCGGGGCTTCATGTACCTGAACCTCAATGGCGGAGACAGCTGGGGCTACTACCACCCGCTTGAGAACCCGGAGATCCTGTTCAATTTCAAAGGTGAGCCCAACTACCTCACCAAAGAGATTGTCCCTGAGTATTACAAGAATTACAAAAAGCTTCAGCAAGAAGGCGTTAAAGATCAAGACACCGTTTACCTTGCGTTCCTCGACCGCCGCTCGGACGTATACTACCGCGGCACCTTCGAACCCGAAACAACCAACTTGGACATTTATGCCACCAGCGCTGTCAAAAAGCTCGAAGACTTCCTCCGACAACACAACCAGTGGGTCGGGGAGTTTGTGGAAGAGTGGGACTACGTGTTCCGCTTCGATGATAACCGCGTGTGTGTACCAGAAGAGCGATTTCTTAATCGCTTCTATGAGTCCCCGTACCTTCGCGATGCGAGGCTCAACCCCTCGCCAGGACAGTTCCCTCCTACCATAGCCAAGATCCTCAAGTCAGCGCTCGGAGACGACATGGACGTCGTCAAGCGGTTCTTGAACTGGTTAGCGTTCATTGTTCAGAAACGGCGAAGAACTGAAACGGCTTGGGTGCTGAGCGGCTGCGAAGGAACAGGCAAAGGACTTTTGATTCACAACATCCTAAAACCTATTATCGGGAACAACTACGTCAACGTCACGTTGATGTCAGCGCTCAACGAAAACTTCAACTCATTCATGGAGGATTGCGTCATTCTCATGCTCGACGAAACAGAGCAGAAACAACTTGACGCGAACAGCAAGCCGATGGCCAAGCTCAAGCAAGCCATTACTGACCCTGTCGTTCCAATTCGCAAAATGAGGACTGATTACTATGAAGCCAAAAACTACATGAATCTGATACTAGCGTCTAACGCTCGATCAGCCGTCGCAATCAGCGACACGGACAGACGCTTCAACGTGGCACCTTATCAAGAGACAAGGCTCATTATGAGCGACGCTGAGATCGCTTCGATCGAAAGCGAACTGTTCGACTTTACCTCAATTTTGTACAAATGGAACATTGACCATTCAGTGCTCCGCACCCCGATCGTCAGCCAGCAGAAGCACCTGATGCACGAGCTCAGCAGCTCTGCAGTCCACCTGGTACTTCGCGCTGTGCAGCAGGGCGACCTGCAGAGCATCCTCGACGTAGCCCCTACGCAGCAATCGCCTCAAGGCCACGACGTCGACCGCATCGCCGTAGACAACGCGACGCGCACAATCGTCGAGGCCCAGAGAGCGGCCAAGCGTGGGGAAAAGCACTTCATCAGCCGCGACGCGCTGCACGTTCTATTGCGCACCGTCAGCGGAGACTCCGTCCCAATCACTACGCCCAAGTTCGTTCAGATGCTCAAGCACCACGGCGTCTTCTTCGAACGCTACGGCGGCAAGCTCGGGCTGGAGGTTAAATGGCAGGTGCCAGAGTTCGGCATCGAAGACAAAGCACAACTGGAGGCAGTTAAGTGAAACGTTGGCCGCATCAAATCCAGACCAGTAAAAAGCAACTTAAAGTACCGACTCTTCTTGACCTGTCTGACGCCGGCACCGGCAAGACCTTGGCCGCACTTGATGCCTTCGCGTTCCGTCGCAAGAACAGCGGTAAATGCGCCCTGGTCGTCGCCCCCAAAGCGCTGCTCGATCCAGCGTGGGGAGAAGACATCGCCAAGTTCCACCCGCAGCTTACGTTCTCTGTGGCCTACGCCAGCAATCGGGCCAAAGCGTTCGATGCCGACGTTGACATCTACATCACCAACACCGACGCTGTCAAGTGGATCGCCAAGCAGAAGCGCACGTTCTTCGAAAAGTTCGACACGTTGATCATTGATGAGATCAGCTACTTCAAGCACCGCACGTCGCAGCGCTCTAAGGCGCTTAAAAAGATTGCCTTACTCACGCCGCTGCACCGGAAAAACGAACCGTACTTCAAGTACAAAGTTGGTATGACAGCCACACCGACCAGCACCAGCATCACTGACATCTGGCACCAGACGTTGATCATCGACGGCGGTGAGCGGCTCGGTACAGGCTTTGCCGCATTCCGCGACGCCGTATGCCAGCCAGTCATCACCAACCCGATGCAGCCGTCCTGGATCAAGTGGCAGGACAAGCCCGAGGCACAAGAAAGCGTCTCTCAGATCTTGGCCGACATCACGGTTCGCCACGAGTTCGACGACGTGATGAAAGACATTCCAGATCAAGACAAGCGCGTGCTCAACTACCGTCCGTCAGCCAAGCTCATGAAGCTCTACGAAGAGATGAAGAAGGAGTGCCTGCTCGAGCTCAAAGAGGGCGACGTCACGGCTGTCAACGCTGCTGCTCTGCGCCAGAAGCTACTGCAGGTGGCCTCGGGCCGCGTCTACGGCGCCAGCGGTGCTTATACGCTTGACAGCGGCCGCAACGAGCTCATTGTCGAGCTGATCCTGGGGCGTGCGCACAGCGTGGTGTTCTGGAACTGGCGCCACCAGCGCGAAGCGCTCGTCGAGTCGCTGACGGCTAAGAAGGTCGACTTCGTTGAGATCGGCTCCGACACCAAGGATGCTGACCGACGCTCGATCGTGCAGGAGTACCAGGCCGGCAAGTACCAGACCGTCCTGATGCACCCGCAGTCGGGCGCACACGGCCTGACGCTTACCAAGGGCACTTCAGCGATCTGGTGCTCACCCACCGACCGGGCCGACCTGCTCGTCCAGGGCGACGCTCGCATTCGCCGCGGTGGCCAGAAGCTCGCGACTGAGAGCATCAGAGTGTGCGCCGTTGGCACGCTTGAAGAACAAATGTATGAACGAACCAACGAGAAGTTGGACGCTATGACCGAACTGATGAGGATGTTGAAATGAACGAGTACCCAGACGAAGTAGGTTTTTTAGAGCTAGGATTGTGCGGACTTTTGTGGGAAAACCGTATGGTAGAACAAGAGGAAAACAACTAATGACCTACCCAGAATGCCAAAAACTTTTTGCACAACAAGGCTTCGTGTTCACCCCACTGAACGAACGCCAGCTCAACGAGCTGAATAAGCGCGGTTATTCAGAAGATGAAATCTACTGTACAGGATGCGACGTTCACTCAGGCATCCTGTTTACCCAGGCAATGGAGGAGAATGTAGCGTGAAACTCGTCCGACGCAAAAACTACTTCCTTGTTGAAGTCAACGCTGACGACTTCAGCCGGTTCAACGCAGACCAGAACACACGCCTGCCATTCACCGCCGCATCGTTCGCCTTCAACAAAGAGACGGGGCGCTGCATCCGCGTCTTGCCTCATCGTCTGCGCAAAGACGACCCGGCCTGGGAGCGCTTGAGAGAGTATGCACGCAACTACGCACGAGGTAAGGAACATCATGGCTATCGAACCTGATCGTATTGTCAAGTCCACATCGTTCTCACGGGCTAGTGACTTTAACCGTTGCCCGCTCATGTTCAAGTATAAGCACTTGGACAAGATCCTTGACCCGGCGCCTGAGCTCCCCGAAGGGGATGAGCATCCAATGGATCGCGGGTCGCGCATCCACTCACTCTGTGAGAACTACGTCCAGAATCCACTGATCAAACCGCAGCACGAGCTCCGGCACCAGCTGCCGTTACTCGACGCATTCCGTGCAGGATATGAGAAAGGGAAGGTTGACCTTGAGATACCGATCGCTTTCGATGCTAACTGGGAGATCTCAGCCGGCGATGACTTTGCCAACACGGTGTACCGCATGATCATCGACGTGGCCGTCACGGTGTCAGATTCTCGTGTGTACATCCTTGACTGGAAAACAGGTAAGAAGAAGGGCAACGAGGTAAAGCACCACGATCAGTTGATGGAATATGCAGTCGGCGTTGCCAACGTCGATCCTGCTATTCAGATTTTCGATGTGGCGATCGGGTATCTCGACCTGCACCCAGGCGAGAACCTGATGAAGCGCACGTTTACCCGCACCCAAGTCGAGCAAGCTACGCCAAAAGTTCGAGAGCGTCACGAGAAAGTGCTCAACGCCACCATCTTCCCTGCCAAGCCCTCGCAGTTTGCCTGCCGATTCTGCCCATTCAAAGCCGGTACAGTCGGCCGCGGTAAACGCGCCTACGCTGGTACTGGCCACTGTAGAAGAAACATCTGCTAGGAGAAACCAAATGATCTTTGTAAAAATTGTATGGCTCGCACTGAGCATCGTCATGAAGCTCGAATCACTGAGTAAATTCATTTGGAGAGCACGACATGGATACAGCTACTAAGTACGAGTGGGGAGTAAAACATGAGCAGTAAAGTTTTCTACGTTTGTAAACACATGGGTGAGTCACGATCTGAGTATCACGATAAACTCGAAGCGGCTTTTGCTCACTACGCTTGGAGACTTTACAACGAATGAAATTCATCACGCTTGACCTCGAAACCTACTACGACAAGAAGTGCAGTATCAAGAAGCTCGGCACCAGCCTCTACGTGCAGCATCCCGACTTCGAAGTTATGACAATGTCGTGGAAGACGCTCGATATGGCGGAGCCTGAGTTCATCGTAGGCGACGACATCCGCCGGTTTTTCGATGATCTTCAGCCTTACGCCAGTGAGGTCATCCTCAACGGCCACCACATGCAGTTCGACGGCTATGCAATCTCCCACTGCTTCGGCTTCCTCCCCGGCCGCTACACCTGCACAATGGCAATGGCCAAGCCGCTGTGGGGTCAGCACGGCTCCACGAGCCTCCAATCCGTCGCAGGCTACTACGGATTGGACGGTAAGGTCTCCGGCGTGCTGGAGGGCTGGGAAGGGCTGCGCTGGGACGACGCCACGCCTGAGCAGCAAGCCGACATGCGCCGGTACAACAACCAGGACACCGCGCTGACCGAGCAGCTGTTCCTGTTGATGGCGCGAGGCTTCCCGCGCTTCGAGTTCGACGTGATCGACCTGACCATCCGCATGTTTACCGACCCGGCGATTATCATTGACAAGGAAGGCGCCCGGCGCATCATCGACGAGGAGAAAGAGATCAAGGATGCTGCCCTGGCTGAGATCTTCTCTGACAAGAAGATCGATCAGGTCCGCACGATGGTCCGCTCGAACCCGCAGTTTGCCAAGCTGCTCGAGTTGCTCGATGTCGAAGTGCCGATGAAGGTCAGCCCGACGACTGGCAAGGATACCTTCGCGTTCGCCAAGAACGACCTGCCGTTCCAACGGCTGATGAAGCACGAAGACCCTCGGGTCCGTTCGCTGATGGACGCTCGCATCACGAACAAGACCAGCATCAACGAGACCCGTGCCAAGAAGATGATTGTCAAGTCAGGCCACCCGCTGCCGATCTATCTGGGCTACTGCGGAGCGCATACGTTCCGCTTTACTGGCGGCGATCAGTTCAATCCTCAGAACCTGCCTCGCGACGGCCGACTGCGCTCCTGCCTGACCGCACCCAAAGGCCACACGTTCGTAGTGATCGATGCCTCGCAGATTGAGGCTCGAGACAACGCAGTGTTCAGTGAACAGTGGGATCTGGTCGATGAGTTCGCGGCAGGCGTCGATGTCTACTCATCGTTCGCCTCGGAGCTCTACGGTTTCGAAGTCAACGCGGATGACAATTGGCAAGAGCGCTTTGTCGGCAAGACCGGTATTCTCGGTCTGGGCTATCAGTGCGGAGCTTTCAAGTTCCAATCGATGCTTGAGACTGGCGCGATGGGGCCAGCTGTTCACTTGAATATGGATGAAGCTGAGCGCATCGTTCAGATGTACCGAGCCAAGTATTACAAGATCAAGGATACGTGGTCCCAGCTGCAGAGCCTGATCCAGTACATGATGCCTGACGCTCGACACGAGATCGAGTTTCGTGGTCTGGTCATCCAGCCTGGAGGAAAGGTGCTGATGCCCAACGGGCTCACGATGCAGTACCCGGACCTGCAGCTCGAGATTGGAGAGTACGGCACGGCAGAGTTCACCTACCGCGCCTACCACCCGCGGTACAGGAAAGCCGTCACCAAGAAGCTCTACGGCGGCGCATGGCTTGAGAACATCATCCAGAGCCGCTGCAGGACAATCACTACCGGCCACGCGCTCGAGATGAGTCGGTTCTACAAAGTTGTGCTGCTCGTACACGATGAGGTCATCATGTGCGTGCCTAACCACCAGGCTGAACAGTGCCTGCGCGACGCGACAGAAATCATGTCAATCCCGCCAGATTGGAACCCGAAAATTCCACTGGCATCCGAAGGTAAAATCACTGAGAGGTACATCAAGTGACAGAGAACAACGAAGAACACGTAGAAGTATTCATCCCATTTCCAGGTTTCTATGAAAGCGAACTGTCCGACATGCTTGACTGGGGAGCAGAGTGCATTCTCGAAGAAGACGAGTCGTTAGAGTATGATTCTATCGGATATAATTTCGAACAGGCAACTAAGGAATACCTTGAGTGGTATCAAAATGCGCTCCGTGAAGAGTACGATTTTTCTGGCGAGTTTCTTTTCAAGCAGTTGATTTCTCCGCGGGAGTACAACTTCACGACTGACCAGCTGTTGGCAGAATACACCGGCCCGGTAGAAGATCTGCGTATGGCTCGATGGGCGACTCTTGGCTTGGAATCTTTAGGTCAAGACGTCAAGGAGATGTTCGAGTCCCGTCCGGGATTTGCCAGTTTCTACGATGACTTTGTAGAAGGCTACAAAGAGAAACCGCTGGACGTTTGGGATGCTAACGAGCTCAGCGTGTTGCTTCCCAGCTGGACCTACCTCGGCGACATAGACGAGCTCCGAGAATCGATCGGCAGTTGCGTTTACATTAGAGAAGAATTTATCGAAGAACCGAAGGTTGTATGAGATTATCAACGCTTGGTGCGAAGAACATCATCCTTTGGAGCCCGGAGACCCGTCAAAGATTCTCATATGCGATTTGTGCATTGATTAGGAGAACAAAATGAAACCGCAACATCTGACTGACAACGAACTGATGAATGAGAGCCTGTCTCAGCTAACTCAATTCGACAAAATTGATCTAGGTCAAGAACTGGCCCGACGGTGGACGGATCGGGAAGCAGAACACAATGAGGCAGTTGAAGAATTGAAAGAAGAAATCGCACGCATGGAAGACGTCCTCGTCGACCTCGAGCGCCTCTCCAAGTCTTGACACCCACCAGTTTCATCTGGTAACTTAGCACACGCAAAAGGAGCACAACCATGTCCGCAGACACCCCTACTCTCGGCCAGCTGATTGATATGCTGGATCGAGTCCGTGACAAGAAACGCGAGCTGAACGAAAAGGTCAGTCTATGCAGCGCCAAGGAAGAAGAGATCAAATCTATGATCCTCGAATCCGCCGGCAAGCAGGGGCTGTCCAAAGCCACCGGCTCGCTCGCCACCATGTCAATCTCCAAGTCCATCGTGCCCGTCGCTGTTGACTGGGGTAAAGTCAACCCGTGGGTACTTCGCCACAAGGAACTCAACCTGTTTCAAAAACGCCTTTCACCTGTTCGCTACCGCGAGCTGTTGGAAGACAACCCCCGCGGTATCCCTGGTCTCGAGTCTCATGAGCAGGTCCGCGTCAACTTGAGGAAATTGTAAAATGGTAGACAACCAACATAGAAAGATTAAAGGTTATCGTGAGCTGTCACAAGCAGAGATTGACGCCATGAACGAAATCAAACAAAAAGGAGTAGAACTCGGAGAACTGGTTGATAAACTAAGAGCCCAGAGCGATCTTGATCAGCGATGGGTAAGCATCGGTGCCACTAACCTGCAGACAGGTCTCATGGCCCTGACCCGTTCGGTTGCACAACCGGACTTTTTCTAAGCACACAAAGAGGTACAAAGAATATGAGCAAGTCACTCTCCAAAACCGTCAACACGCAGTTGGCAGCGCGTAAACAGAACATGGCCGAACGTCTCGCCGGTCTCGGTGGCGATGGCGGCGGCATGTCGTTCATCAAGGTCAAAGCCAACAAGTTCCGCATCGGCGAAGACATCATCATCCCCAACGAGATGACGGTCGTTGTCCTTGACTGGGCCTTCCACAACGGCTTCTGGTCTGGAGCTTACAACCCTAACGCCACTGAAGCGCCTGTGTGTGCCGCTGTGGGTCAGAATGCCGCCACGATGGGGCCACCTGCCTCCGCGCCTGACCGTCAGCACGACACTTGTGCTACCTGCCCTCAGAACCAGTTCGGTTCCGGTGGTGGCAACCGCAAGGCGTGCAAGAACTCCGTCAACTTGGCTGTGCTGCGCTGGGACGAAGAAGAGGAAGACGATCAGATTTACTTCCTGTCTGTCCCTCCGATGTCGCTCAAGGCGTTCAAGAAGTACAACAGCAAGTTGGCCGAAGCCGGCAAGGACATTGCTGAAGTTGTCACTGTCATCACGTTTGACAGCAGCGTAGACTACGTCAAGTTTGAGTTCTCGGCCGACGCCAAGAGCACGAAGGAGTACGCTGAGGAAGACGAGGACGGCAACAGCTATGCTGCAGGTTTCCTGTCCAAGCTGCCGGAGGCTACGGAGCTCGTAACTCGCGAGCCCAGCTTCGGTGTTGGCGATGAAGCCTGAGTTCTTCCACGTTGGTAGTTTCGACAAGGCCAAAGTTCGAGCGGCCTTGTCGTCTTACCATCAACTCAACAACGCGGTCAGTTCGCTGTCGCTAAAGGAATTATACGGAGCTCTCCGTGTAGAACGAGCCGGTCAAAACAGACAAGCACTGGTTGATCGGCTCATCAAGCGCATCAGGATAGTAAGCCTGGAGCACATCGATAACCATCTACATTCACTGTAATCCGCAGAGGTACAAAACATGTCCGATCCATTTGACGATTTTCTCAACGAACTCGAAGGCGAAGAGGGCGACGAAGAAGAAGCCAAGCCGGTCACTCGCAAGAAGAAAGCGAGCAAGAAGAAAGCCGCAGCGAAACCTGCTGAGCCTGTCCAGGAAGAAGCCAAGCCGGTCACTCGCAAGAAGAAAGCGAGCAAGAAGAAAGCCGCAGCGAAACCTGCTGAGCCTGTCCAGGAAGAGGCCGAAGAGGTCGAAGTGGTTGAGGAGGCTCCAGAGCCGGAAGACAAGCCCGCAACGAAGAAGCGCGGTCCCAAGCCTGGAGCGAAGCGCAAGCCCCCTGCACCCAAAGCGGCGCCGACCAACGGCGTCTTGGGCGAACTGGAGCAGGAGCTGGGCTCCATCGGTGAGGCGATCAACTCAACGGCACATGTCGACGCTCTGAAGGCTGAGCTGCGCACGGCGAAGAAGCTAGACACCCAGCTGACCCGCTTTGCCAAGAAGGTCGTCGCCGCAGCCAAGACCAACCAGGAACGCGTCAAAGCGATCGAATCAGAACTCGACGCATAACCTGGCTAGATCTTGGTAAACCCACGCCCTCAGTACCTCGTGTGCTGAGGGCTTTTTTATCTCTGGAGAATGAAGATGAATTTCGATGTTTCTCATATTATTGCCCCTCCGCGCAGCGGTAAAACAACCAGCTGCATTGAAAGGGTAAGCTCTTTTTTAAGTGCGAACCCTTCAAAAAAAGTAGGGTATGTTTCCTATTCCATGCAGCTTTCACAGTACATAGTGAAACAGTTTAATACCGAGTCGGAAGACCCGCAAGTTCGTTCGTATGGAACAGGTTCTGCAATGTGTAGTATAGGACTAGATCTAGTAATTTTAGATGATCTTATCCCCCCGGAAGGCCAGTCTTGTTTGCAGTCAGAACGGACATACAATTGGATAAAGCAATCTGTTATATGCAGGTTATACCCAAACGCAGTTGTGTATTCCATCGCCAGCGGAGAACTTCAAACCAGAATGGTTGTCGGTGCTTTTGCTCCATACGGCGTAAAAGTATCAACGTTTGAGATGGGTGCGCCCAGACCTCCGCTTCTTCAAACTAAAGAACTAGATCATTTGTATACTTCAAACCCCCAATTTCAAGGAACAGACTGATGAAAGCTGAACAACTAAGATGCGTAGACAAAGTAGCTGATGCGTGCGCCGGCCGGCTCAACGACATCAGAGCGATGCTCGATCCTGAAGCGGGAGATCTTGACATAGCCTACGTCGGGCAGTGGTATGAAGTGACGTGCAACGAAGCTACTGTTACAACGCTTACCAACGAACACCTACTCAAAGCGCTTGTTGAAAGTTACGAGCCTGAGCGCTGGGCACCGCTTGATCTTTTAGCCGGTGTATCTCTTGGCGACGACGGTAATTCTGACATTATCGACGCGCTACTTGAACGCTTATTCGACGAGTACGAAGACGACATCCGCGAAGCGAGCCGCGAGGCTTGGTACGACTACGGACTGTCGTTTGACTACGTTGAGCCCGGTACGTTCGGAGATCAAGATGAAGGCTACTGGCGCTATCAGATCAGCTGGGGCGGACCGTCTGAAGAGATCCGTTTCTACGCCAGCAAGGGTCACAGCGGCTGGCGCCTGCACCGTGCTGAGTTCTGGTACTTCGACTGGCTCGACGGCGCCAAGCTTCTCGTGACTTCCGATGAAACCGTTCGAGCTATCTGGGATAACTTTGAAGAGCGGGGCAGCGTTGAGCATGTATTTTCCGCGGCGCTGGAGAGGTGATGTATGGCAACACCAGAGAACACGATGCTTAACCGCGTCAAGAAGAAGCTCGAAGCTGATCTTGGCATTGAAATCGAAAAGACCAATAACGCATTTCGTGGCGGTCGACCAGACTGGGACATGTTTTTCCCCTTGAAAGAGGGTGGCAGCATTCACTGGCCTGCGCAAACTGCGTTTGTGGAAGGCAAGCACTGGCCAAAACAATCCGTAGTCGGCAAGGATGAAGACGTAATGTACGTGTGGGATTCACTGTGCTCCGCACTCCAACGAAAATGGCTCAAAGGGAAAGCGGCAATGGGCTTCGCCTGCTACGTGCTGTGCGGGTTTAAAACGCGAGACACCTACCTGTTCTTTCGAATAAAAGCTGACGGGCCTGCTTTTTCAAAAGCAGGTGTGATGAGTTATGAACAAGTGAGAGAAACAACCCAAAACATCAACAACTAAGGTTCCCATGAACAGGAGAAAACTATATGGCCTCCATCGTACCCTGGATTACATTTATACTGGACTGCATTTCCTTGATCTCTTTCTTCGTCAAATTAGTCGGGTAAATCACCATGAGCGCTTCCCTGGCAAGTTCGGACAAGGAAAAACTTCGAGAGGTGGTGAGCAGAATGCTCGTTGGCGAGAAAAGTCTACACACCAAAACAATCGGAACTTTAAAACTCGTTCGAACAAGTGATGTGCCCTGGGCTATCATCGACCTGCACACGCGAGACGTTGCTCTCGGCAAGTGGAAGTTCCTCAAAACCTACAAAGGAATCGATTTTTATGAGCGACAATCTGTACGACCTCGTGAAAGAAGCGGGTAGTCAGTCCAACTTCAGCATCATCCTCAACAAAAGCAAAGCGAGCAAAACGACCGCTGCGCAAGCCAAGCGTGCTGCCAAAGCCTTCGGTGAGTTTGCCAAAGCCTGCGTAGATGAGAAGTTTGTTCTCGAAGCAGGCGTAGGCGACATGCCTGTTGTTGGGCCTTCCGGCTACATCAAGATCAAGAACGCAGACGACGAGGTGCTGGTGATCATCACCGTACCTCATAACATCATCGACATCGTGGAGACGCAGAATGGATAACAAGCAATGGATTAAACGCGCCGGCCCTGGCCAGTTTCGAGGGCAGGGAGAGTGGAGAGAAGTCTCTGAGTTCGACAATACAGAAGAATACTTCGACCACTGCCGAGAAACAGGCTACTTGCCGACTTACATCGGCCCGTTCCCGCCCGACCAGTTGGCCGCAGTGCTGGTCGATCGGTTTCCTTGGTTGGAGGCAGATGACGAAGACGTTAGCGGCGCCGATGTTATCGGAACGCTGACCCAGTGGCACCACCAACTCAACTGGGGAGAACGGTCATGAATATGACGCTGCAGCTTTATCACGGCCGAGATGATTCAGGCCAAGTAATGGACGATTGGGGCTTTGAGGCTGAACCCATCGAAGGGGTTACATCTTTTATCGTCACCTACATGACCGACTATACAATTGCTTTTGAAAATCGCGAAGCGTATTTGAAAGCAAAAAAAATCACAGGTTGGGATAGCTGGGACGAAAACCAACTGCGCATGTCGTTTAGAGACGACATGATAGAAGCAGACGGAAAGTTCTACGGTGACTGGTCATTGTCTACACCAAGGGAGAACTCAATATGAACAGAAAACAAATACTGCTCGACAGCGTTATACCACGCCTACGGGTGAAGGAGAACACGTATGACACCGACCGAGTACATCGACTCCGACCTGAACCTGATTGTGACGTGGGACGGCGATGAATGGCTGGTCTGGCGCTTCATAGGAGAACACACGTGGGAGGCTCCGCTCCCCTACGCCATCCATTCCGGCCGGCTTCATAGCGACACTGCGGCGACCGTCGAACTATCTGCAGCTACCATCTATTGGCTCGGCGAAACGCTGATCAACCAGATGCGCAGCGACGGTATCGAGATTATCGACGGACTGCCAACCACTGAAGGAGAACACGTATGACCAACAGACCGAAAAACTCCGTCCTGTTCCTTGATGGATCAAGAGGGCAGTACATCCCCCAAGCGTTTGCTCACGTCATCGACCGCGCTTCTGTCGACGGCGTTAGCGACGAAGAGTGGGCCATCCTCGAAGCAGGCCCAGGCCACGAGTGGTACTGGGAAACCTGGGACCGCATCGAAAACGCCGCTGTAATTACCGACCGTCATACCGGCGAGAGGTTTCAGCTTTATCAAGACGGTGATGTCTGGCTGATTCCTGAAGGCTCGACGTGGCCTGACGACCAAGACTTTGCAACGAAAGAGGACATCTTCATACCATGACTATCAAACGCTGCACCGAGTGCGACGACAACGAAGCCATTATCGGGCTCGACGTCACTTTATGGTGGAACCCTACTAAGAACTGTTTTGACATGCCTGAGTGTATCGAGCTCGATGAGCAATACTGCATAAACTGCGAATCAACTTCTATTGAGGACATCGAAGATGAGTAACCAACCCTACCCCGGCGAAGACTTTGGCGACGCCGCCGATCGCCTGTACGATCAAGACCGGCAAGAAAAGCTGGACAAAGCGCCTAAGACAGCGTCGGCCTTTACCCCGATGGGCTGGAAAGGCGACGCTGCTGACCACAAACGGCGGGCTGTTGCAGCAGCGGCTACCCGTGCCGGTAGTTCCATTCAGCAAAACAAAGAACAAGAAAACCGCTTTGCTGTACGCAAAAATGAAGATCGTGCCTTGGCGCGTTCCTTGGGCGTTGACCCCGACAAATTACTGATTGGAGAGTGATGATGGAAGATCATGATATTTTGTATGGCACTATCGGAAAATGGAGCCGTGCCTGCATTGATTCAGGCGCCGCTCGCTTTGAACACGACTTTCGCAAAATTGTAGCCGTAGCAAAAAACACTGACTTAATAGGCAAGTGGGAGTTCGAAAGAGACATCGGTGTTGTGTTTGCTTGCGGCCCTTTTAACTATATCGTGGAGTGGAAAATCGACATCGACGCTTACACCCCGAAAGAAGCTGCTGAGCAAGCGAAAAAGATTATGCAAGATCCAGACTCTCATGCAACGTTTTTCGAGGTGACCGATGAGAACGGCGACGTCACTGGAGTTGATTTAGAATACGGCATCGCCTGACGGCGCGGCAATGGCGGAAGTCGATAGAGTTGGGAGTTCCCGGCCGAAGACGCCACATCTGACGTTTTACGCGGCGTTCAGCTGCTAATTCGACAACTATTACGATTTGCTTTTGCCCCCTCCCACCCTACCCTCAGCCGGGGTTCACACGCTACCCGGCCTGGGAGGGGGCAAATCTTATACGGTGTATGCCCGTTTTTCAGGAGGCATGTAAACTCCAGACCCTGTCTCGTGCTGTAGCGCTCGACGTACTTTTTCGACGGGCAGAAGTCTTCGGCCTAACTCTCCCCAACTTCGGCTCCGATCAATCACTGTGATCGACTGCCGCGACCTGTACCCATTGTCATGCGCGTAGAGATCCTTGTTCGCAAGAATGTTAAATGATTCAATCATCACTCCTGGGTGTTCTTTGCTTGTCATCTTGTGGTGGATGTGTCCGATGTCAATATAGTGGTACTCTGTTTCGCCCCAGTCTTGCCTAAAGTCTGTGCTCATCACTTCAGCCAGCCTGTCTGGCTTGCACTTGTCTGAGTGGTGCGACAACACAAACGTGTTCCCCATTCGATAGCCGATGAACACCGTATCGTTGTTGAGCACGTTAACTCGATCGGAGTGCCCATATACCCCTCGTATATACTCGGCCATCCAAATGTCGTTGGTCCGAGAGTGGTTGCCCTGGTTCACAATGACATCGACTTGCTTGAATTTCTGAAGTGCTTTTTCGATGATGAACCGCATGATTCGAATATACGTCTTAATCATCTTCGGGAATCGACCGTCGTAATCCAGCGCGTGCCCGCCCGCTTCCGTAATGCCGGCAAAGTTCTCATAGTGTGTCGCGTCCCCCAGATCGTTGATCACACAGCGCTCGTGGTTGCCTGTCTCTTCGAGTAGGATTGCTACCGCCTTGCACAGCTCCCGCTCAGCAATCTTTAGGTCGAAGTTGGCGCCGGTCTCTGCCTCGTGCGCCACCATGCCGATGTGCGCGTCACCAATGTTGATCCACGGAATGATGTCAGCGTCCAGCCCTTTTTTCGTCGGCCCTTTCGACACTGGGATGTCGGGCAGATCCTCTGCCATCGCCTCGGCAGCAGCGAGCAGCACTGCTTCTTTCTGCCGGTCATCCGGTGTCTGGATCACCCAGCGGTTCGTAGGTACTCCGTCTGCGTCGTAATACTGCGAATGGCGCGCCAGCTTGTTACCAGGCGCAATAGGATTTACCAGGCTGTGCTCAGGCGACCACCCAAGCCGCGTGCACACTTTTTGAGCCCGCTTGTACAGCCGAGTAAAGGAACTGGGGTTTTTACCTATCGCTCCGCCCGCCGCGTTGGGATTACCGTACCGATACACCGCTTCCAGTGCTTCGATTTGGGCACCAGTCAACTCGTCCCGCACAGACTGCGGGATGTCAAAATCGATCTTCATGATGGTTCTCCGTCAGTTGGAGCCCAAAGCCTCAGAGACTTCGGGGCGTATTAGCGGCACATCTAAAGCTCCACTTGCCGGGTCAGCAGCGCGAGGATCGACGATCCACGAACCCCAACTGACAAACGGATCTGTGTAAATCTGATTTCCGGGCAGCGCTCGTTTGAGCGCCGTAGACGGATCGCCCGCGCCAAACATCCCCCGGTACAGCTGTTCAAGCTGGCTCGTAAATGGCCCGCCTACCTGAGCGATTTGAGACCGACCAAACTCGTGCGTCTTCATCATGTCAGGGACCACGGTGTACATCCCCAACAGCCCTGAGCGGTGGATACCGTCTGCGACCCGCTCCTTGACGCCCCAGCGCTCCTTCCGGTCGTCCCCCTCTGGCCCGTGCTGGATCATCTCTCGCAGCAGGTCTGCGGCCATCATCGTGCCCACGTACCCTGCAGCCATCACCAGCGGCCCCAGATTCCCTGAGACCCCCTTCCCAATGATCCGACGCAGCACCCGCTCGTGGTAGGTGTACATGAACCCTTTTAGGTGACTGAACAGCTGCCAGTTCGGATCGTTCATCCACGTCGCTCGCTGCCAGCTCGCCGGCCGCAGCACGCTCTCATCCACCATACGGGCCAATGCCCGTCTCACCCGCTCGTCTCGAGCCACCTCAGCCGCCGCGACACCTACGTCTTGCCCCTCTGCCTGGGCAGCGGATGCACCCTGCGCCGAACCGAACTCCGTCCCCTCCAGCGCCGTTCTTACCTCATCTCCCGTCAGCAGGTCGAGCCCGCCCTCTTCGGTCAGGCGCAGGTCGGCGGGGTCCAGGCCCAGCTCGGTCAGCGCTTCGATGCTCGCAGCGTCGCCCCGCGCCGCGCCTGCGGCGTGCTTGGCCAAGAACTCTCGGCCGGCTGAGACTGCCATGATCCGCGTCGCGCGCGTCAGGT
>Ga0307983_1000037_pt1 | contig 89195 bp, 81 predicted proteins | sample OrgLakmetagen991_FD_201845 | JGI IMG/M metagenome (GOLD analysis project Ga0307983, IMG submission 201845) | Saline water microbial communities from Organic Lake, Antarctica - #991 | ecosystem: Environmental > Aquatic > Non-marine Saline and Alkaline > Saline | place: Antarctica: Organic Lake...
GCACTCGTTTGCGTTCGCCATCGGAGAGCGTTCCCACGGTGTGATCCGCGAGGCTTTCAAGGTTCCATTCCGACAGAACGCGCAGAGCACGGCGCGTGTCGATTTCTTCATAGCTTTCCACCCAGCGCCCGGTAACACCCCACGCGGCGGTGAGAATGGCATCGAGGACTGTTTCGTTGTGGGGAATCCGGTTAGCCATATCACTGGAGGCAAAACCGACGCGGGGCCGCAACTCAAACACATCCGTCTTGCCGAGCGTTTCGCCGAGCACCGTGACTTTTCCGGTGCTGGGGTGGGTCAGGGAGGCCAGCATCGCAAGGAGGGTAGTTTTGCCGGCACCGTTTGGCCCCACAATCACCCAGCGTTCGTGGGAGTCAATGGTCCAGGTTATGTCGCTAAGAATCTCACGACCAGCTCTGGTGAACCCGACTGATTCGAGTGAGGCGACAGTGGACATTGATCCAAGCTTAGACCACACCCATCCTCTGTCTGGGGCCTATCCACTACGCTTGTGGAGTGTCCAAGCCGAAAGTGTTCGGGATTGTCCTTGCCGGGGGTGAGGGCAAGCGACTGATGCCCCTCACCGCGGATCGCGCAAAACCGGCTGTGCCCTTTGCCGGGCATTACCGTCTTGTCGACTTTGCTATTTCTAACCTCCTCAATTCGGGGTTGCGTCAGGTTGTTGTGCTCACGCAGTATAAATCGCACTCTCTCGACCGCCACATGTCACAAACCTACGGTCTCAGCGGAATGCTCAATGCCTATGTGGCATCTGTCCCCGCCCAGCAGCGTTTAGGGAAACGCTGGTTTGCGGGGTCTGCTGATGCAATTTTTCAAAGCCTGAATCTCATTGGGGATGAAAAACCCGACCTGGTCGTTGTCGTGGGTGCAGATCACGTCTATCGGATGGATTTTCAGCAAATGATTAGTGCGCACCTCGACAGTGGCGCCGGCGTGACGGTAGCGGGGATTCGTCAACCCAGAGAGCTCTCGAACCAGTTTGGGGTCATCAGCACGGACCCGAGCAATCCTGAGAAAATACGGGAGTTTGTGGAAAAACCTGGGTCCATCGAAGGTCTCGCCGACTCCCCCAACGAAGTGCTTGCCTCGATGGGTAACTACGTGTTTACCACCTCTGCACTTGTCGATGCGGTGCGACAAGACGCCAAAGATGTCGAATCCGACCACGATATGGGTGGGGATGTGATTCCTGCTTTTGTCAGGCGCGGGGAAGCGTATGTGTATGACTTGAACCGCAACACGGTGCCCGGCGCCCGAGTGCATGATCGCTTTTACTGGCGTGACGTGGGCACCATCGATGCGTTTTTTGATGCCCACCAAGATTTGATCTCCAAAGACCCGATATTTAACCTCTTCAACTCGGAGTGGCCTATTTTTTCGCAACAGTGGAATTCGCCACCCGCCAAATTTGTGGGCGACAAAGAGGGAAACCCGGGCTCGCTGTCGGAATCCACCGTGTCACTCGGTTGCTATGTGGTGGGTGCCACGGTGCTTCGCAGCGTGTTGGGTCCGTGGGTGAAAATTGATTCCGGCGCCACCGTGGAAGACTCCATACTTTTTGAACGCGTCGTTGTGGGTGCCGGAGCAATGATTAGGCGAACCATTGTGGATAAAGAAGTTGTGGTCGCGCCTGGCGCGACCGTGGGTGTTGACAAAGCGAAGGATCTTGCCCGCGGCTACGCCGTCTCTGCGGGCGGTGTCACGGTGGTGGAAAAAGGGACGGTTATTGTCGCGTGACGGGGCAGCGTTTCCTGATCATTCTCGATGTTGATTCCACACTGACTCAAGATGAGGGCATCGACCTTCTTGCCGAGAGTGTGTCACCCGAGGTTGGCGCGCAGGTTGCCGCCATCACCGAGTCGGCGATGCACGGTCATCTCGATTTTGCTGAGTCTCTCGTTGCTCGAGTGCGGGCACTTGCGGGCGTGAGCCTCACCCAGGTTGGTGAGGCTGCCGGTCGGGTGAGGTTGACGCAGGGAGCGCAGAGCCTGATCGACACCCTGCATGGCGCTGGTCACCTGGTGGGAGCGGTGTCTGGCGGATTTCACGAGATGATCGACCCGCTGGCTTCGGACATTGGCCTGGATGTGCACCGGGCAAATCGTTTCGAGACGGTTGATTCCGTTCTCACGGGACGCATTGCGGGACGCATCGTGGATTCCCGGGCGAAGGCGGACGCCCTCAGGCAGTGGGCCAACGATTTTGGCATACCGCTTCAGAACACCATCGCCGTCGGTGACGGGGGAAATGATGTGGAGATGCTTCGGACCGCCGGTGTGGGAATCGCGTTTATGGCTAAGCAGGTTGCCAAAGACGCTGCCGATGTGAGCATCGATATTGCTGATTTGTCACTCGTGCTCGAGCATATGAAACTCGGCTGACCAGTCCCGGCTCAGTGGCCCATGCCCAATCCACCATCGATGGGAATGACCGCGCCAGAAATGTAGGCCGCGTCATCGGAGGCGAGCCACAGCACAGCCGAGGCTACCTCCGCGGGTGTCGCAAAGCGACCGGCGGGAATAGCGGCAAGATAGGCCTCCTGCTGGGCCTGGGGCAACGCTTGGGTCATATCGGTGTCAATAAATCCGGGGGCGACGACATTTGCGGTGATGCCGCGAGAGCCAACCTCCCTGGTGAGCGAACGGGCTAGACCGACCAACCCCGACTTAGCGGCGGCATAATTCACCTGCCCGGGTGAACCGTACAGACCAACAACGCTCGAAATGAGAATGACACGACCAAACTTTTGTTTGAGCATGGATCGGATAGATCTTTTGACCACCCGAAACACCCCGGTCAAATTGGTGTTGATGACGTCTTCAAAGTCCTCGTCGCTCATACGCATGAGCAGGGTGTCGCGGGTGATCCCTGCGTTTGCCACCACGACTTCAAGGGGACCAAGAGCTGCCTCTACGGCTGCGATGGCGGCATCCAGCGAGGCGCCATCGGTCACATCGGCACGGACAGTCATCGAGCCCGCGGGACCCTCCCCCTGCCTGGCCGTCACAGCGACTTTGTGCCCCTCATGGACGAAGCGCTCCGCGATGGCATACCCGATTCCGCGGTTGCCCCCGGTGACTAAAACTGTTCTTGATGTGGTCATAAAATCAAGCTTATTAGCAGGTGGTTGTTCTACGATGAGGTAACGATGACAAACGTGTACACCGCCACCTCTCTCCAGGCCGCACCGGAGTCCGAACGCCGCGCCCGCATGATCAAATACACGGTTGCAATGTTGGTGCGTTTGGCCTGCATTGGCGCCTGCTTTGTGGTGGAGGGGTGGTGGCTGTTACTCCCGGCTTTGGGTGCCGTGATTTTGCCCTACTTTGCCGTCATTCTTGCCAACTCCGTCACACCCAAGCCCCCCACGGGTGGCCCGCTTCGTCCAGGGACGATGAGTGTCGTCTCCCCAAAATGATTATTCCCGGAGCCGAAACGCCCACCAAGCGGTGTTCGAGGACATCCTGTCGAGAAGAGCCCACCTGGGAAGTGCAGTGGCGTAATCCAAAAATTCATTCCGAAGATCGAGTGAAAATTTGGTTGGCCTGCGACGTACACCAGGAGTTTTTTCAAGGCTATTTGGAGCAGCGCAACTTCCCCGTGACCTGTGTGGCAATCACGGAAGAGGCCTAAGGTGCTTCGACTATTTTTCACCTCGCGGTGGATGGGGTATCTGGCGCTGACCATCGTCTTTGCCATCATCGCCTCACTGTTTGGCCTGTGGCAGTGGGACCGCAGAGGGCAAGCGGTCGAAGCGATGGATCGGGTCGAGAACAATTACGATCGCACCCCTGTCTCGTTAGAAGATTTCGTTCCCGTCTCTAACACCGTGACAGTGGCCGATGAATGGACTCCCCTGGTCCTTCGAGGAACTTTTGTTATCGAAGACCAGGTGCTTGTGCGCACCAGACCTCGGGCGGGCCAAGTTGGCTTTGAGGTTCTTGTTCCTTTTCGCACCTCGACAGACACGATCGTGGTGAATAGAGGATGGGTATCCACCGGTGAAGAGACAGACTTCCCCGATCTCATTCCTGCCCCACCCACCGGAGTTGTCACGGTGGAGGGTCGCCTCAAACTCCCCGAGCCTGAGTTGCGCGGGCGTGGAGCGCCGGAGGGACAGGTCGCCACCATCAACCTGAACATTTTGCAGCCCCTCACCACCGATACGGTGCGAGAAGATTTTTTCGTAATTGTCAGCGCCGAAACACCAGCGCCCGATCGGGCGCCTCTGCGGGGCGAACGACCGTTCCTCGATGAGGGCCCACACCTGAGCTACACCTTCCAGTGGTTTATTTTTGCTCTGATGGCGTTCGTTGGATACGGGTGGCTACTGCGCCAGGATTACCGGATTTCTCGTGGGCTCGAACCACCCAGGAAGTCTAAGCGCTCGGACGCGGAGGAAGAAGACGCCCTGTTGGAAGAAAGCAGACTCTAAGCCAGCGAGATCAGATCGGCGTATTCGTCGCTCCAGTGATCTTCCACGCCATCGGGCATAATCAGTACTCGCTCTGGGTTCAGCGCAAGGACAGCGCCGTCATCGTGGCTGACCAGCACCACGGCGCCGGCGTAGTGAGCCAGAGCGTCCAAGATTTCTGCACGACTGGCCGGGTCGAGGTTGTTGGTGGGTTCATCTAGCAGTAACACGTTCGCTTTTGATACCACCAGGGTGGCCAGTGAGAGACGCGTCTTTTCTCCACCGGAGAGAACCCCCGCAGGTTTCAATACGTCATCCCCGGTAAAAAGGAACGACCCCAACACCGACCGCGCTTCGCGCTCACCGATGTCTGGTGAGGAGGCAAGCATGTTCTCCAACACGGTTCGATTTACATCCAAGGTTTCATGCTCTTGGGCGTAATACCCGACGCGCAGCCCGTGACCGGCCTCCACCACTCCGGTGTCCGGGGCATCAACGCCTGCCAGCACTCGAAGCAGGGTGGTTTTACCGGCACCGTTGAGCCCGACGATAACGACCTTGGAGCCACGGTCAATGGCCAGGTCAACGGAGGCGAATACTTCGAGCGAACCGTAGCTTTTGGACAGATTGTGCGCAAACAGGGGTGTTTTTCCGCAGCTGGCTGGCTCAGGGAAACGCAGTTTCGCCACCCGCTCGGTTGCTCGGACATCATCGAGGCCAGACAGCATGCGTTCAGCTCGAGCCACCATCTGGTGGGAGGCGGCAGCCTTGCTCGCTTTGGCCCCAAACTTTGCCGCCTGCAGCTGCAATGCGGTCGCTTTCTTTTCCGTAATGCTGCGCTCTTTGCGGCGTCGTTCCTCATCCGCTTGGCGTTGGCGCAGATAGTTCTTCCACGACATGTTGTACACATCGATGGTGGTCCTCAGTGCGTCGAGATAGAACACGCGGTTGACGGTTTCTTCGACCAATCCCACATCGTGGGAAATCACGATGACCCCGCCGGGATAGGTGGAGAGAAAGTTTCTCAACCACAGCACCGAATCGGCATCCAGGTGGTTTGTCGGTTCGTCAAGAACCATGAGGGGTGCGTTTTGGAAGAGGATCCGCGCAAGTTCGATTCGTCTGCGCTGTCCACCCGACAGGGTGCCTAACGACTGGTCTAAAATTCCGGGAGGCAAATTGAGGTGGGAGGCGATGGTTGCCGCTTCCGCTTCCGCTTGATAACCGCCTGCGGCGAGGAATTGGTCATTGAGGCGGCCGTAGCGCTTCATGGCTGCCTGGGAGACGGCTTCTTCCGTGCTCGCCATCTCCAGTGTTGCCCGCTCCATACCGGCCATCACCTGGCCAAGACCTCGGGCATCCAGAACTCGAGTTTTTGCGGATTCTTCAGGGTCACCGGCGCGCGGATCTTGCGGCAGGTACCCCACTTCGCCGGTCACGTGGGCATATCCCGCCGTGGCAGCCAGGTCACCGGCAATGATTTTGGTGAGCGTGGTTTTGCCCGCACCGTTTCGACCGACAAGCCCGACTTTATCTCCGACGTCCACTCGAAAAGACACGTCATCCAGAAGGACGCGCGCGCCGATTCGTATCTGAAGGTTTCGAACCTCAAGCATTAACAGCTACTCACTGTGGCACCACGGGCGCCACACGTTATATCGAGAAACCGAGAGCTCTCATCATGTCACGGCCATCGGAGGTGATGCGTTCTTGACCCCAGGGTGGCATCCACACCCAGTTAATACGGAAGCGTTCCACGATGCCATCCATACTTTTTGTGATTTCTTCTTCAATCACATCCGTCAGCGGGCATCCCGCAGACGTCAGAGTCATGCTCACAATCAGCGCATCCTCTTCGTCATCCCACGACAGGTCATAAATCAGTCCCAGGTCAACAATGTTGACCCCCAGCTCGGGGTCAATCACGTCTTTGAGACCCTCTTGAACTTGGTCGAATTTCTCGTCATTCAGCGTGATGGTGCTCATGGGTGCCTCCTAGGACGGCGAATCTGCGGTGGAAGGAAGGTAACGGTCATAGCCTTCATTTTCGAGGCGGTCGGCTAGTTCTGGTCCGCCGCTGTCAACAATTTTTCCTCCCACGATGACGTGGACGAAATCAGGCGTGATGTAGTTGAGGATGCGGGTGTAGTGGGTGATGAGCAGCACACCGAGACCGGTGCCGGCTTTCGCCCGATTGACACCTTCGGCAACAATTTTTAGTGCGTCGACATCGAGGCCTGAATCGGTTTCATCGAGAACAGCAATTTTTGGCTGAAGCAGCTCGAGCTGCATGATCTCGTGGCGCTTCTTTTCTCCTCCGGAGAACCCTTCGTTGACATTGCGCTGGGCAAAACCAGGCTCCATTTTGAGCGCATCCATCGCGCTTTTCAAATCGCCAATCCATTGGCGAAGGGCGGGAGCTTTCCCCTCCAAAGCTGTCTTAGCGGAGCGAAGAAAGTTGGTAACGCTGACACCGGGAACTTCGACCGGGTACTGCATCGCCAGGAACAGTCCCGCCTTCGCGCGCTCATCAACGCTCATCGCCAGCACATCTGCGCCATCAAGGGTGATGGTCCCCCCGGTTACGTGGTAGCGGGGGTGGCCGGCAATTGTGTAGGCGAGGGTGGATTTACCTGAGCCGTTAGGGCCCATAATCGCATGGGTGGTGCCGGTTTCCAGCGTCAGGGTGACTCCGGTCAAAATTTCGATGGGACCACTCTCCGTCTCGATGGAGACGTGAAGGTCGGTGATTTCGAGGGTAGTCATGCGTTGTCCTTACGGGGTTTCTGTAACGGGCTGGGGGGTCGGGTCAACGTATACGTCACCCTCGACAATGGTGACGGCATACACGGGTACAGGCTCGAAGGCCGGGAAGTTTTTTGGCTTTCCGGTGGTCAATTCAAATTTGGATCCGTGTGCCCAACACTCCAAGGTGTCATCTTCGACAAATCCTTCCGCGAGTGAAATCTCTCCGTGGCTGCAGGTATCACCAATAGCAAAAATGTCCCCTGCTGAATCTTTGACTAGGGCTATGGGCGTGCCCTCGATAGTTATTTTGAGTGCGGTCGAGACCGTGATGTCATCCGCATTGCAGATTTTGACCGCGGTCATGCAGGGACCTCCGTCGCGGAGAGCTTTACTCGCACAGTGGCGGTCAGCTCCTCAACCAGTGCGGGGTCCTCGATTTTGGAAATGATGTCGATAAGGAAGCCCAAGACGACGAGTCTTCTCGCTTCCAGCTCTTCAATTCCGCGAGACTGCAGATAAAACAACTGTTCGTCATCAAATCGTCCGGTTGCGCTCGCGTGGCCGGCACCCTTAATGTCTCCCGTTTTGATTTCGAGGTTCGGAACGGAGTCCGCTCGGGTGCCCTCACTGAGAACAAGGTTTCGGTTTTGCTCATAGGAGTCTGTGCCTTTAGCATCGGCTCCAATCAACACATCTCCCACCCAGACCGTCCTTGCACCACGCCCGTGTAGTGCGCCTTTGTAGGCCACGCGCGAAATCGTGGAGGGGCCAACGTGGTTGACATACACACGGTGTTCCAAATGTTGGGATGCGTCCGCAAAATACCCACCAAACAGGTGAGCCTCTGACCCTTCGCCCACCAGGTGGGCGCTCGGGTTGAGAATCACGATGTCGCCACCGAGGTTCACCACAATGTGGGTGAGCACGGCTTTTTTTGCCAGGGCTGCGAAGTGGGCGCCATAGTGAATAGCGCCGGGATTCCACTCCCCCACAAACACTGCGTGGAGAGAAGATTCTTCGCCAAGGTCAAATTCAACGTTTTCCCCCAGCGCCGCATCCCCGGTCGAAGAAAGAATCAGTGCCGCTTTCGCGCCCTGTTCAAGACGAATAATGGTGTGCGCCGCGCGCAGCCCCGTTCCCAAGTGACCGCGGTGAAAACGCAGCGGCTCGGTGTGAGTGCCTTCGATGGTGATGGTCAGCACCTCTTGAGTCTGGCTCCACGCGTTAGCGGCAAGTCGATCCTCGGAGATTCCGACAACGCCGCGCTCCGCTTCACCCACACTCACCCAGGCCACCTGAACACCCTCAACCTGGGGGGAGTCCAACTCATACCGGCTGCCGTCCAGGCTTTCCTCCATGAGAGGTCGGAGCTTGGGGACAGGGCTGAGGCGCCATTCTGCCTCGCGACCGGTGACAATGGGGAAATCTTCGACTGCGGTGGAGGCGAAACGTTCCGAGCGGGTCTGAACCGGAACGTCGCCACCCCCACGAGAGTCTGGCGGCGTCAGAAGGGGACTGGGGCCGCTTGAGGTGCTGGTGCTCATTTAACCGACGGAGCCTTCCATATTCATTTCGATAAGTTTGTTCAGCTCCAAAGCGTATTCCATGGGCAATTCTCGAGCGATGGGCTCGATAAACCCACGAACGATCATGGCCATTGCTTCATCTTCTGCCATACCTCGGCTCTGCAGATAAAACAACTGCTCCTCGCTGACGCGTGACACGGTCGCTTCGTGACCCAACTGCACGTCATCGACACGGATGTCGATGGCCGGGTAGGTGTCACTGCGGGAGATACTGTCGACAAGTAGCGCATCACATCTCACAGTGTTCGCTGAGTGATGGGCGTTCTCGTCCATGCGGACTTCGCCTCGGTACGCGGATCGCCCACCGCCACGAGCAATGGATTTAGAGACAATCGAGGACGTTGTGTGAGGGGCCATATGGACCATTTTGGCTCCGGCGTCTTGGTGCTGGCCGGGGCCGGCAAAGGCCACCGACAAAGTTTCGCCTTTGGCTCGCTCCCCTACCAAGAACACGGACGGGTACTTCATGGTCACTTTGGAACCCAGGTTGCCATCAATCCACTCCATGGTGGCACCTTCGTGCGCAATGGCACGCTTGGTGACCAGGTTGTAGACGTTGGTTGACCAGTTCTGAATCGTTGTGTAGCGAACGCGAGCGTTCTTTTTCACAATAATTTCCACTACGGCAGAGTGCAGAGAATCACTGGAGTAGATGGGTGCGGTGCAACCTTCGATGTAGTGCACGTAGCTGCCCTCGTCAGCAATGATGAGCGTTCGCTCAAACTGGCCCATGTTCTCCGTGTTAATCCGAAAGTAGGCCTGGAGGGGAATATCGACGTGCACGCCCGGTGGGATATATACAAACGATCCGCCCGACCACACGGCAGTGTTGAGGGCGGCAAACTTATTGTCGCCTGAAGGAATCACGGAACCGAAGTACTCCGTGAAGAACTCGGGGTGCTCGCGCAGCGCCGTGTCGGTGTCAAGGAAGATGACGCCCTGCTCCTGCAGGTCTTCACGAATCTGGTGATAAACCACTTCAGATTCGTATTGCGCGGCAACACCGGACACCAGGCGTGAACGCTCAGCCTCGGGAATTCCCAACTTTTCGTACGTGTTGCGAATGTCCTCGGGGAGGTCTTCCCAAGTCTGTGCCTGACGTTCGGTGGACCGAACGAAGTACTTAATGGTGTCGAAGTGAATTCCCGACAGGTCAGCACCAAAGGTGGGCATCGGCTTTTTCTCAAACAGGGCGAGGCCTTTGAGTCGTGCCTTCAGCATCCACTCGGGCTCGTTTTTGAGAGCGGAAATTTCTCGGACGACCTGTTCGGACAGTCCTCGCTTGGCAATCGCACCGGCTGCATCGGTGTCGTGCCATCCAAATTCGTAGTTTCCTAGACCTTCGAGGTCGGGGCGGTCGAGCAATACATCTGACATGGCTCTCCTCTTTCTCTCGGACGGATCGAGGGGTGTTGGTTTCCAGCCCCTCCACGGTTTTCTCTTCTACACTCTGCACTAAGACCTGGTGAGAGTGATGAGAGCGGCTTCATCACCACTACCTCTACCGTATCGGCTTTGTTTGCTTCTGGGAAGGCTGGAATCCGTGAAACCCCTGTGGAAGTTTCTTCCTAGCGCTGTTGATCGGCGCGTCAAATTTTTTGCGTGGGCGTCTCTGGTTAGCCAGACTCTCATTATCGGCACCGGGGGTGCCGTTCGGCTGACCGGTTCCGGTTTGGGTTGTCCCACATGGCCCCGGTGCACGGAAGATTCCTTTATTTCGACCCCCGAGATGGGTCTGCACGGTCTGATCGAGTTTGGCAACCGGCTGTTGACTTTTGTTCTTGCGATCATTGCCATCGTCATGGTGGTGTTGCTGCTGCGTCTGCGCCGTGAACGGCCAGAGCTTTTTCGTTTGTCGATTGCGTTGGGCTTGGGTATTCCCGGCCAGGCGGTTATTGGCGGTATTACGGTTTTGACAAACCTGAACCCGTGGGTGGTGGGGCTGCACTACGTGCTTTCACTTGTGCTGGTGGGCTTGGCGGCCGTGTTGCTCTATCGCGTGCGCACCGGAAAGCGGCAAAAAATGTGGTCGGTTGCGCCTCCCGTGCGTTTTCTCACCGCCACCCTCTCGGTGGCGTTGAGCATTTCTTTGGCTATGGGTGTGATCACCACCGGTTCGGGTCCCCACTCTGGTGACGGTGGAGCCGCGCGAAACGGACTTGATTCGTGGCTTCTGCAGCATTTTCACTCGTGGCCTTCCTATATCGTGCTTGGTCTCTTGGTGAGCCTGACGGCCGCCTCCTGGTGGGCCGGCGTGGGGTCAGCGGGCTTCCGGAGAGCCACCACGGGCGCTTTGGGCGTCACGGTGGCCCAGGTAGCCCTCGGGCTTTATCAAGCGCGCAATGGTCTTCCTGAGCTCGCCGTCGGCATTCACATGGTTCTCGCCGCTGTGCTTGTCGCGCTTGTCACCACGCTTCTGCTGGCGCAAAAACAGAACAGTGCCCAGGAAGATGTTTTGCGCCCACTCCAGGAGCACGCTCCCGCAACGCGCGGATAGTTTTGTTTACGGCCGCCCGGTCGACATAGTGATGCTCTCGAGGAACACGCCCTTCAGCGCGCTGCAGCAGCAAACGATCTCGCTCGGAGAAACTAGTTGCGCGGGTGTGGACTGCGCCCAGGGCAGGTAGGTAAGCGCTGGGGCGTCTGGCGGGGTGCCTGCCGGGGTGTCTGCCGGGGTGGATACTGGTGCATTCATCTCCGCTAGAGGCGGGTTCGAGCTTCCCCCTCAGAAGCGAACGGTCCTTGAGGGCGCTACCTAGCTCAAAGGTGGCTTACCCACCGCACTACCAGGGCAGAAGCGGGTCGACCCCCACGGCAATAAAGAGCAGGGTCAAATAGGTAATGCTGGCGCCAAAGACTTTCATGGGCGAGGTTTCAAGACCGTGCAACGCGCGGTGATAGAGCCGATGGGCTTCGATAATGAACCAGCCCCCGCTGATGAGTGCCACCGCTGCGTAGAGAATGCCCATCGAGGCAACAGGAATCAGCAGTAGTGAGGCCACCACGGTTGCCCACGCATACAGCACCACCTGCAGACCAACCGCGGGAGCCTCGCGCACCACCGCGAGCATTGGCACGTGTGCGCTGGCGTAATCCTCGCGGTATTTCATCGACAGCGGCCAATAGTGGGGCGGCGTCCACAAAAAAACCACCAGGAAAAGAATCCAGGCTTCCAGCCCGATTTCTCCGGTCACCGCCGCCCAACCGATCAGGACAGGGAAACATCCGGCGATGCCGCCCCAAATGATGTTTTGTTCACTGCGTCGCTTTAACCAGATCGTGTAGACGAAGACGTAAAAAGCAATGGCTCCAAGCGCAAGCACGGAGGCTAGTGGTGTGGTCCAGACCCACAAAAGGATGGCGGATAGCGCAGCGAGGACGCTCGCAAAGATGAGTGCGGCGCGCGGGGAAATTTCCCCTGTCACCAGGGGGCGTGACTGGGTGCGACCCATGATGGTGTCAATGTCGCGGTCGATATACATGTTGAAAGTGTTGGCACTACCCGCGCTCAAAGCGCCTCCGGCGACGGTTGCGAGCACCAACCAGAAGCTCGGAAGGCCACGCTCAGCCAGAACCATCACGGGGATGGTGGTAACCAACAGCAGTTCGATAACCCGGGGTTTTGTAAGTGCCAGGTACGCGCGAAAAGTAGAGAGTGGCGTTGAACCAGAGCCCACAGAGGTGGGGACGGAGGTTGTGGTCATGTCATCCTTTGCGAGGGTGTTGCCCCAAAGTCTAGAAGGTGAAGCCTCAGGAGGCCCTGAGTGTGCCCGAGGGCCACGGTGAACGCCGGCCGATGTGGTGGTGGCCGGTAGGCTGTCATTCGCCGGTACTTGGTTCCTTTTCGGCAGAAATGTTGTGTTCCCCAGCGAAGAAAGAGTTGTCCTGCGTTATGACTTCTGTATTTGATAATCTCGATCGCCAAGCCGTTGACACCGCTCGAGTTCTCGCCGCAGATGCTGTGGAGAAAGCGGGCCACGGACACCCCGGTACGGCGATCAGCCTCGCTCCGCTGGCCTACCTGCTCTACCAAAAGGTGATGGCGCTTGACCCTTCTGATCCCGCGTGGCTGGGCCGTGATCGTTTTATTTTGTCGGCGGGCCATTCGTCGCTCACCCAGTACGTTCAGCTGTTTATGGGAGGGCTAGGGCTGGAGCTTGATGACCTGAAAGCGCTGAGGACGTGGGGCTCGCTGACCCCCGGTCATCCCGAATACCGTCACACCGACCACGTAGAAATGACGACGGGTCCACTTGGCCAAGGAATTGCCTCGGCGACAGGTTTTGCCTACGCACAGCGTTTTGAGCGGGGCCTCTTTGACCCCGATGCGCCCGCCGGGGAGTCCCCTTTCGACCATTTCATCTACGTGATTGCCGGTGATGGTGACATGCAGGAGGGCGTCTCGGCAGAGGCCGCCTCACTCGCTGGCCACCAAGAGCTTGGCAACCTCATTGTGTTTTATGACGCCAACCAAATCTCTATCGAAGATGATGTCGATATTGCTTTCTCGGAAGATGTGTCCGCCCGCTACGAGTCATACGGCTGGGATGTGCACACTGTCGATTTCGGCCAGGGAGAAAACTACACCGAAGACGTGGACGCGGTGATGGCAGCGATTGCTTTGGCTCAGCGCGAAAGCGGTAAACCCTCCCTCATCACCGTGAAAACGGTGATTGGGTGGCCCTCCCCCACCAAGCAAAATACCGGAAAAATTCACGGCTCCGCTCTCGGTGCCGAGGAGGTGGCTGGTTTGAAGCGCGCGGTGGGCATGGATGACACGCAGTCTTTCCATGTTGCCCCTGAGGTTCTCGAACACAGCAGAAAACTCCGTGATCGCTCGGGCGTTGCCCGCGCACAGTGGGATGCCCGGTTTGAGTCCTGGTCCACGGCGAACCCGGAGCGTCGAACCCTTCTGGATCGTCTCCTGTCTGGCACGGTGCCCCCGCTTGAAGACCTGTTGCCGAGCTTTGCCGAGGTGGGTTCGATGGCGACCAGGCAGGCTTCAGGGCTTGTAATCAACGCCCTCGCTGGCACACTGCCAGAGCTGTGGGGTGGGTCGGCTGACCTTGCCGAATCGAATTTGACCACCATTAAGGGTGCTCAGTCCTTTGCGCCCCTGAAACGCAGCACAAAGGAATGGTCGACGGATACTCACGGCCGTGTTCTCCACTTTGGTATCCGCGAGCACGCGATGGGCGCCATTCTCAATGGCATCGTGTTGCACGGCCCCACACGGGCTTTTGGCGGCACGTTCCTAATCTTTAGCGACTACATGAGGCCCTCCGTGCGGTTGGCCGCTTTGATGAAAATCCCCGCGCTGTATGTGTGGACTCACGATTCGATTGGGTTGGGTGAAGATGGTCCCACCCACCAACCGGTGGAACAGTTGGCAAGCTTGCGCGCAATCCCCGGTCTTGACGTGGTGCGGCCCTCCGATGCTCACGAAACCGCGTGGGCCTGGAAAACGATGCTCGAGCGGACCCAAGAGGGGCCTGCTGGAATCGTCCTCACCAGGCAAGCCGTTCCCGTCCTCACCAGAGGTTCTGACCTCGCGGAGGGCGACACCTTCGCTCACGCTCGCCATACGGCCCGCGGTGGGTATGTTTTGGCCGAAGCAGTGGGTGAGTGCGAGATTGTGGTGATTGCCACCGGATCTGAGGTGTCCCTTGCTCTGGAGGCGCGCGATGTCTTGCAATCCTCCGGCCACCCGACCCGCGTGGTGTCGATGCCCTGTGTGGAATGGTTTGACGCACAAACCCCCGAATATCGCAACGAGGTACTTCCTCCCGCGCTCAGGGCACGAGTGACCGTAGAGGCAGGTATTTCTCAGAGCTGGCACCGCTTCCTCGGTGACCACGGACGAGCAGTATCCCTAGAGCACTATGGGGCTTCCGCCGATGGAGGTGTCCTGTATCGCGAATTTGGCATCACCTCCGAGGCTGTCGTTCATGCAGCCACCGACAGTCTCAACAGCACACGAATGGATAGCAAATGACTCTCTCCCCCACCGCCGAACTCGCCGGACTTGGCGTCAGCATCTGGCTTGATGACCTCTCGAAAGACCGCCTGACCTCGGGCTCCTTGGCAGGGCTCATGGAGTCCCACAACGTGGTGGGTGTGACCAGCAACCCCACCATTTTTGCTGGCTCACTCGCCGGAAGTGACTCCTATGCCACCGACATCGCACGGTTAGCCGCAGCGGGCCACAGTGCTGAAGATGCGGCCTTTGCGATTATGGTCTCCGATGTTCAAGGAGCGTGTGACCTATTGCGGGGGGTCTTTGAGAACACCCACGGTGTTGATGGTCGTGTCTCCCTTGAAGTCTCCCCCACGCTCGCCAACGACACCGAGGGAACCATCGCGCAAGCTGTTGCGTTGTCGAACCAAGTGGGTCGCGACAACCTGATGATCAAAATACCTGCCACCCGCGCTGGGCTTCCCGCGATCACCGAAGTGTTATCCCAGGGCATCTCTGTCAATGTCACGCTGATTTTTAGCCTCGAACGCTACGCCGAGGTCATCGACGCCTACGTTGCCGGTATCACCCGGGCCCGAGAGAGGGGTCACGACCTCTCTGCAATCCACTCTGTGGCGTCGTTCTTTGTGTCCCGCGTGGATGCTGCTATCGATGCGAAGCTGGTGGCTATTGGCACGGATGCCGCCCTCGCGCTGAAGTCCCAGGCAGCAATAGCGAACGCTCGCTTGGCGTATGAACTTTTTGAGGCTCGCCACGCCACCCCTGCGGCACTCGCCCTGATCGAGAACGGCATGACCCGCCAGCGTCCGCTGTGGGCCTCGACAGGGGTGAAAGACCCCGCGCTTCCCGAGACCCTTTACGTCACGGAGCTCGCCGTCAGTCACACGGTGAACACCATGCCGGAAAAAACCCTTGTGGCCACAAAGCGCGACGGCGGAATCACCGGTGATCGTGTCCATGGCACCTACGACGAAGCTCGAGCGCTCCTGGCGGCGCTGGGTGATCTGGGTATCTCGCTGGTTGACGTCACCGATGAGCTGGAGCGCGAGGGGGTAGCGAAGTTTGTGGCTTCGTGGCAGGAACTTCTCGACACCGTCACGCGTGCAATGAGTGTGAGCCGCTAGCCATGCACATCACTCTCTCCCCGGAGAGAACTGCAGCCATCGACGAGGTGGTTGCCCAAGCGGTGGCGGAGGGTTTCTCCCGGGCCCTGATGTCGCAGGACTCAACTCTCTGGGGGCCACAGGCCGAGCCTGAGGCGGCTATTCGTCTGGGGTGGACTCGTTCACCGTCCGTCTGGTTACCGCTTGTTGAGGAGCTTCGTGTGCTCCGAGAGAGCACACTTCAGGCTGGGCTCACCAGGGTGGTGCTGTGTGGGATGGGGGGCTCATCATTGGCCCCCGAGGTGATGGCTCGCGCTTCGGGTGTTGAGATGACCATCGTTGACACCACCCACCCCGACCAGCTTGCCCCGATTCTCGAGGGGGACCTTTCTCACACGATCGTGGTGGTCTCCTCAAAATCTGGTGGCACGGTGGAGACGGACTCCCAACGGAGGGCCTTCGAGCAGGCGCTTCGAGATCAGGGCATCGACCCCTCGGATCGCATCATTGTGGTGACCGACCCTCAGTCACCACTGCATCAGGACGCGCAGCGCCGGGGATACCGGGTTTTCCTTTCCGACCCCACCATTGGTGGCCGGTTCTCTGCCCTGAGTCCTTTCGGTTTGGTGCCCTCGGCGCTTGCCGGGGTAGATATCGAAGCGATTGTTCGTGACGCGACCAGCGCTCACCAGGCGCTGTCCAAGGACGCGGTGGATAATCCCGGACTCATGCTCGGTGCGGCCATCTCGGTGTCTCACCCGCTGCGCAACAAGCTGCTCCTGCACCCTTTTGCTGCCCTACCGGGCCTGGGTGACTGGATTGAGCAGCTGATTGCGGAATCCACCGGCAAAGAGGGCAAAGGGGTGTTACCCGTTGTCGGAACACATCTCGAAGCACTCCCTGATGGAATCACGGTGGGTGAGACAGATTCTGGGTGCGATATCTCGCTTCGGTGTTCACTCGGTGAACATTTTCTGCTCTGGGAGTTTGCGACCGCCCTGTCCGGTGTGGTCCTCGCGGTGAACCCCTTTGATCAGCCCAACGTGGAAAGCACCAAAATTGCGGCGCGAGTGCTTGTGGAGAGCCCTGACCGGGTGGTTCGCGAAGAACTCGCCGTCGCCGGTGCCACCGTATGGGCGTCGCCGCCACTGCCTCAGAACTCTGCGACGCTCTCCAGCGTTCTGGAGCACGCACTCGCGGGCGTTGGTGAGCGTTCCTATGTGGCGCTGTGTGTCTTTGGCAATCAGAGCGCCCAGTCAGAGTGGGAGCGAGCCAGGGGAGCACTCGAGAGCACGCTTGGCCGGCCTGTGACGCTCGGCTTTGGGCCACGATTTTTGCACTCCACGGGCCAATTCCACAAAGGCGGCCCCGCCGAAGGCGTCTTCGTCCAGATTCTGGAGACACCGGAGTCCACGAGAGAGATTCCTGGCCGCGAGTTTGACTTTGGAACACTGCTCAGCGCTCAAGCTCACGCCGACGCTGATGTTTTGGCACAATCCGGTGTTCCGGTAACGAGTATTACGGTATCGCGAAGCGGACGTGCCGAACTTGTTGAACTCCTTGGGGGCTAGCGCCGCCCCTTTTTTACGCGGAGTCTCGCCAGTGCGTCATCGAGAATCTGCTTGGCCTCGTCGGCGCTCCTGCGCTCTTTCACATAGGCGAGGTGAGTTTTGTACGGCTCGTTGGTGGCAAGCTCTGGAGGATTCACTTTGTCCCGACCGGCAGGAAGACCTGTGGAAGGGGAATCGATAAGCTCGGGAATTTCTTCGGGATCAATGTGTGCGGAAAAATGCCGCACCGTTTCGTTGCCCATCACATCCCAGTAGGACACAGCAATGCGCTCTGCTTGGATACCACGATCTTGTTCACCCATGGGGCCGGAACCGACACGGGTCCCCCGAATTGCACTACCGCCTGAAGCCATGAAAAAACCTTCCTAAACGTCAAACCGGGTAAAGAGACCAAGGGTGATAATGCTGGATACCCACACCAGCGCAACCACCACGGTGATCCTGTTGAGGTTGCGCTCTGCAACGCCCGAGGATCCCAGGTTGGAGGTGACACCGCCGCCGAACATATCTGACAACCCTCCACCGCGCCCGCGGTGGAGCAAAATCATCAGGGTCAACAGGATGCTCGTCAGTGCGAGCACCACCTGAAAAACGACGCGCAATACTTCCACAACAACCTCCTGGGTAACACCCCACTATAAACGCTGGGGCAGAGCTTTTAGTCCAGCGTGACGTGTTTCGGGAACTGGACAATGGCTGCAAACTCTTTAACGTCCAAGCTAGCTCCCCCTACAAGGGCGCCATCGACGTCTTCCCGCTTCATGAATGACGCGATATTGCTCGATTTAACGGAACCACCGTAGAGAATGCGCGTGCGGGCTGCGGCCTCTGGACCGTGGACCTGGTCGATGGTCTCGCGCAGTGCGCGGGCGACATCCCCGGCTTGGTCGGGGGTGGCTGCCTGCCCACTGCCGATGGCCCAGACGGGTTCGTAGGCCACGACATACTCGTCGCCAGCCCCGAGTTGGCCAAGGATGGTGCGCAGTTGTTCCACGGGCACCTTGCTCGCACCGTGGATCTCTAAGTCTTCGGCCGTTTCCCCCACACAAATGATCGGAACCAGACCGTTGCGGAGAGCAGCGAGTGCCTTCTTCCCCACAACACCGTCGTCTTCGTGATGATCAGCCCGCCGTTCCGAGTGGCCCACAATGACGTAGAAGCATTCGAGTGCGGCCAAGAAGACCCCGGAAACGTCTCCGGTGTGGGCACCTTCGTCCTCCATCGACAGGTCTTGCGCCCCAAAGCGAAGCGGGAGAGAGTCGGCATTGATCAGGGTTTGCACGGAACGCAGATCCGTGAACGGAGGGAACACGGCAACTTCCACCTCGGCGGCATCATGCTGAGCGTCTTTGAGAGCCCACGCAAGCTTTTGAACAAAAGCGATGGACTGAAGATGGGTGAGGTTCATCTTCCAGTTTCCCGCTATCAACGGTGTCCTTAGTGTTGCCATCCGAAGATCTCCAATCCAGGTAGTAGGGAACCTTCAAGAAATTCCAAACTGGCTCCACCGCCAGTGGAAATATGCCCAAAAGCCTCATCAGGGTATCCGAGGGCGCGAACAGCAGCGGCGGAGTCTCCCCCACCAACAACCGAAAGCCCCGATACTGCCGTGAGCGCTTGTGCGACGGCCGCGGTGCCCGCGGCAAATGCCTTGAATTCAAACACGCCCATCGGACCGTTCCAGAACACCGTCTGTGACGACTCAATGATGGCCCCAAACTGGGCAGCGCTCTCTGGGCCAATATCGAGGCCCATCGCCTTGGATCCGTAAGGACCACTTTCGAGTGCTTCACTGGGCAACACCTGGTGGTCGGCATCAGGCGAAAAACCTGCGGCCATCACGATGTCGGTCGGGAGGTGAATGGTCACCCCGTGGTCTGCAGCATCAGCTAAAAACTGGCGAACGGTGTCGAGCCGGTCTACTTCCAACAGGCTGGAGGCGACCTCGTGCCCCATGGCACGCAAAACCGTGAACACCATCCCACCTCCGATGAGGATGTTATCCACCGTAGGCAGCAAGGCCTGGATGACTCCGAGCTTGTCTGACACCTTCGATCCGCCCAACACCACCGTGTAGGGGTGGGCAGGTTCTGTGGTGAGACGCGTCAACACGTCCACCTCTTTTTCAATCAGAAAACCCGCGTAGCTGGTGGTGACGCGAGGCAGCTCATAGACGCTTGCTTGCTTGCGGTGCACAACGCCAAAACCATCAACAACGGTGGCGTCGACATGGTCGGCCCACTCCATAGCGAAAGAGAGCCGCTTGCCCGCATCCTTCGACGTTTCCCGCTCATCAAAACGCAAATTCTCGACCATGCAGGCACCGCCGGGAAGGAGATTCCCCACCATCGACCACACATCATCGCCGGTCACACTGCCGACAAAAGGAACGGGTTTACCCCACAGTTGGGCTAAGCGCTCCGCTACCGGGGCAAGGCTCAGGTGACGATCGTGGGGTCCGTCGGGGCGACCGAGGTGGCTACCGATAACCACTTCGGCACCCCGATCGCACAGCCATTGCAGGGTGGGAAGAAAGGCACGAATGCGCCCGTCATCGGTGATGGTGTTGCCATCGAGTGGCACATTGGCATCCACTCGGAGGAAAACAGTCTGACCGTCAAGGTCAGTGCCACCCAGCGTTCGAAGACCCACTAGTTAGAGTGACTCAGCCATGTAGGCAGCGAGGTCGACCAGGCGGTTGGAGTAACCCCACTCGTTGTCATACCAGGAGCTCATTTTGACCTGGTTGCCCAACACACGAATCAAACCGCCATCAATGATGGAGGAGAACGGGTCGCCCACAATGTCACTGGAGACGATGGGTTCTTCGGTGTAGCGCATAACGCCCGCAAAAGGTCCGGTGTCGGAAGCTTTCCTAAACGCTGCCTGAACCTCTTCGAGAGTGACGCCTCGAGAGGCTTCGACCGTGAGGTCGGTAATCGAACCGGTGGGAACGGGCACGCGGAGGGCAAAACCATCCAGCTTGCCTTTCAGCTCCGGAAGAACCAGCCCAATCGCTTTTGCCGCACCGGTTGAGGTGGGAACAATGTTGATTCCTGCCGCCCGAGCTCTGCGCAGATCGCTGTGCGGCCCATCCTGGAGATTTTGATCAGCGGTGTAGGCGTGAACGGTGGTCATGAGGCCGCGTTCGATACCAAAAGTGTCGTGAAAGACCTTAGCCATCGGGGCCAAACAGTTTGTGGTGCACGAAGCGTTGGAGACGATGTGGTGCGAGCGTGCGTCATAGTCTTGGTGGTTGACACCCATCACCACCGTGATGTCCTCACCCGAGGCTGGTGCGGAGATAATGACTTTCCGAGCCCCGGCATCGAGGTGGGCTTGAGCTTTGGTGGCATCGGTGAAAAAACCCGTTGACTCAATGACGATGTCCACGCCGAGCTCGGCCCAGGGAAGATCGCCAGGGTTACGCTCCGCGTACACGGTGATGGGCTTGCCATCGACGATGATTGTGCCCTCGCCCGCTTCAACCGAAACCGGCAGACGTCCGCCCACGGAGTCGTACTTCAAGAGGTGGGCGAGAGCTTTGGGATCACTCAGGTCATTGACCGCAACGATGCTGACGTCGTGTGAGCTTGCGAGCACTGCACGAAAAAAACTACGCCCAATGCGACCAAAACCGTTAATTGCAACCGTAACCACGACAACCCCTTATTTCGAAACGACCAAAGCACAAACCCGGACCATCATGCCCCGGGTACTACGAGATTAGCAGTGTTGCCCCAGCCCCCTGGCGGGCGGCATCGAAACGCTTGCCAACATTGTCCCAGTTGACGATGTTCCAAAAAGCTTTCACATAATCGGCTTTAACGTTCTGGTAGTCCAAGTAGAAGGCGTGCTCCCACATGTCCAGCTGCAACAGAGGCACAGTTCCCTGTGCGGTGTTGCCCTGCTGGTCAAAAAGCTGCTGGATGATGAGCTGTGAGCCCACGGGGTCCCAGGATAAAACACCCCACCCAGATCCTTGAATACCCAGTGATGCTGCGCTGAAATGAGCGACAAAAGCGTCAAAGGAACCAAAGAACTCGTCAACTGCTGAGGCAATTTCTCCCTCAGGTGTTCCTCCGGCCTCCGGGTGCAGGTTGGTCCAAAAAATCGAGTGGTTGACGTGCCCGCCCAGGTGAAAGGCAAGATCCTTTTCCAGGCGGTTGATGTTGGCGAAGTTTCCCGTTTCACGAGCTTCGGCCATACCGGAGAGGGCATTATTTGCGCCATCCACATACGCTTTGTGGTGTTTTGAGTGGTGAAGCTCCATGATGCGAGCAGAAATGTGTGGCTCAAGGGCTGAGTAGTCGTAGGGAAGTTCTGGCAGCGTGTACGTCATGGTGATGGACCTCCAGGTCTGAACGGTGACTCCAGTCTAGAAGCTTTCTGCCAGTGGTGCTGTTAGAGCCGGTCAATCTCGCGGGGAACACTGTCAAGAGTGTTCGGTACGCCCAAGTCTTCGGCCTTCTTATCCGCCATGGCCAGAAGGCGTCGAATACGCCCAGCCACAGCATCTTTGGTGAGCGGTGGGTCGGCGTGATGTCCGAGCTCGTCGAGGCTGGCATCGCGGTGTTCCATGCGCAAAGCGCCGGCATAAAGAAGATGGGCGGGGATATCGGGGCCAAGCAACTCCAGTGCCCGTTCTACCCGGGCGCACGCGGCGACGGCGGCTTGAGCAGATCGGCGCAAGTTAGCATCGTCAAAGTTCACCAGCCTGTTCGCGGTGGCGCGCACTTCGCGTCTGGCGCGAAGCTTCTCCCACTCGCTGACTGCTCCGGGCGCACCCATGAGAACAAGAAGTTCGGAAATCGCATCGCCATCACGGACCATCACGCGGTGAGCCATGCGCACTTCACGTGCTTTGGACACGATTCCCAGACGAGATCCAATCCCCACCATGGCCATCGCCGCTTCTCCGGTGGGAGCCACAATGTCGATGGCCGCCGAACGCCCGGGCTCGCTGATGGATCCGCTGGCAAGGAATGCTCCACGCCAGATCGCTGGCAAATCTCCCACAGGGGAGGTCGTGAGCTTATTGGGAAGGCCTCGAACCGGGCGTTTGCGGGTATCAAGAAGACCTGTTTGCCGAGCGAGAGTTTCGCCTCCCTGGCGCACTCGCACCACGTAGAGGGGGTAGGTGCGATTCCCGGAGGGCTGCATCACCGCGGCATCGGTGGCCATTCCAAAAAGGTCGCGGATGTCCCTGCGGACACGCTTGGCTGTTTCGAGGTGGTCAAGCTCGACTTCCACGGCAAGGTGACCACCGATGACATGAAGGCCGCCAGCAAAACGCAAGATGGTGGCCAGTTCTGCCATGCGGTGGCTGGTCGCCGTGGTGGCCTTTGAGACAAGCTCGTCTTTCACTGCCACCGTCAAAGAATGCATGCGCACTAAACCTATTCGCGACCGAGATCCCGATGCTTCACCGAGATCTGAATGTCGTCTCGGGTACCGAGGCGGTGGAATAATTCTTCAGCCATCGCTACGGAGCGATGCTTACCACCGGTACACCCTATCGCAAGGGTCGCATAGGTCTTGTTCTCTCCCAAGTAGCCCCGAAGCACGACATCGAGGGACTTCTCAAAATGATCTAAAAACTCCATTGCGAGCGGATTTTCTGTCACATACGCTCGAACACTAGCGTCTCGACCCGAGGAGTCTCGCAACTTTTCTTCCCAATAAGGATTGGGTAAAAAACGCATATCGGCAATCATGTCAACATCTGAGGGAACTCCATATTTGAAGCCAAAACTCATCAGGGTGAGCCGGGTCTTGACTTGCTCGCTGTCACCGTACGCATTCTTTACCGCCATGGTGAGTTGGTGCACGTTCATCTCGGAGGTGTCGATGACGAGGTCACTGTGCTCACGAATTCCCTGCATCACCTCGCGTTCAGCCCGGATACCGTCCAACAGGGTTCCCTCACCCTGCAGCGGATGGGGCCGCCTCACCTGCTCAAAACGCCGCACCAGGACATCATCGGTGGAATCAAGAAACATCACCTGCACATCGGCATCTTTGGCCAGAGCAAGTACCGCATCCCTGGCCTCGCTGAACCGTGCGCTTCCGCGCACGTCTATCACGGCGGCCAACTGGGGCATGGCCGATTCGGGCTTCCGGGCTAGCTCCACTAAGGGAGGCAGCATTTGCGGCGGGAGATTATCCACCACGTACCAACCAAGATCTTCCAGAGAATTGGCGGCTGTAGAGCGCCCAGCCCCCGACATTCCCGTCAGAATCAGAACACGTTGCGGGGACGATTCTTTTGAGGACATGACTTCTCTCGCACGGTGTGGGTGTCTCCCATCGTAGTCTTCCTTACGAGGGGTCACCGAGAAAAGCATGGATTCTTTCAGCAACAGCCGGCCCAACCCCCGCAACGTGTGTGAGCTCCACCATGGTGGCTCCTCGAATTTTTGTGACAGACCCGAAATGTTTCAAGAGTGCTTTTGCCAATTCAGGTCCCACCCCTGGAACATCCACAAGTACGGTGGTGAGCGTGCGCTTCCTGGTCGAGCGCTGGTATTGAATGGCCACCCGGTGGGATTCGTCGCGAATCCGCTGCAAAAGGAACAGCGCTTCGCTCTGCCTGGCAAGAATCAGGGGGTAGTCAGCACCCGGGCGCCACACTTCCTCGAGCTTTTTGGCAAGGCCGCACACCGGGATATTCACTCCCGCCTCACGCAGAGCGCGCGCGGCGGCGTTGACCTGAGGTAATCCCCCATCGACCACAATCAGACCTGGCGGATACCGAAAACCGGCCGCAGAGGCTGATTCGTCCGCGCTATCGCCCACCAACCGGGCCACTCGCCGAGAAATTACCTGGTGGATGGCTTCGGTATCGTCTCGAACATCGCGTATCGCAAAACGTCGATAGTGCTCGCGTCGGGGAAGCCCGTCTTCAAAAACCACCATGGAGGCCACCGGGTTATCGCCGCCCAAATGGGAGACATCAAAACATTCAACGCGCAGTGGCGCATCCTCAAGTCCCAGAGCACTCTGGATTTCTCCCAAAGCCATGGAGCGGGCCCCCGGGTCACTGGTGCGCCGAGACAGGTAGCTGTGCAGCGTGTGTTTGGCGTTGAGGGTGACTGTCTCGTAAAGCTTCGCCAGTTCACCCCTCTGGGCAGTTTTGAGTTTCACACCCCCCCGCTCCCCCGCCTCGGCTCGCAGGGTGGTGAGCTGTTCTTGCCACGCGTCCCCATTTCGGGGAATAGCTGGCACAATCACCAGCTTTGCGGGGATATCACCCTCAAAACCGTCACGAAGAATCATCTCCACCAGCGATTCCGGGCTGTGCTCGGCGGGCGCCTCCACCACAAAACCTTTCGCCCCTCGGATGCGTCCCCCGCGGACGCGAAATACGTGGGCAGCAGCAACCAGGGAGTCGGAGGCGAGACCAAAAATGTCAACGTCGATCTCGTCGGATAACACCATCGTGTTGCCAGCGAGAATGGTGGAAATAGCGTCGAGGCGATCGCGAAGCCGTGCCGCCCTCTCAAACTCAAGATCTTCGGCAGCTTTTTCCATGCTCAAGCGCAGACCGTTGCTGACATTACTGTCGTTGCCCGCCATGAACGACACCAGCGACACAGCGAGGCCTTTGTGCTCTGCCTGGCTTACCCTCCCTACGCAGGGCGCCGCACATTTACCAATATCACCCAGCAAACACGGTCTTTTTTCCCGAACCGCTTTGGCATAGACACTCTGGCTGCACGAGCGCACGGGGAACGCTTTGATAATCGTTGCGAGGGTATCTCGAAGAGCAAGGCTGGTGGGAAAAGGACCAAAGTAGCGGGCACCCTTGATACCTTTTTTTCGAGCCAGAAATACTCGGGGAATATCGTCGGCCATGCTCACCACAAGATAGGGGTAGGACTTATCGTCCCTGAATCGCACATTGAACTCTGGTTGAAACTGTTTGATCCAGAGGTATTCCAGGTTCAGCGCTTCACGTTCGGAGGGAACGAGAGTCCAGTCAACCCTCCCGGCTGCAGCGACCATGCGGCGGGTGCGCTCGTGGAGAGCCTCAGGTTTCTGAAAATAGGTGGTGAGTCTGGCCCGGAGGTTTTTTGCTTTCCCCACATACACCACGCGACCACCGTCATCCAGAAACCGATACACCCCGGGGGTATCAGGGATATCAGACGTTGCGGGTTGCCAGTCGTGACGTCGGGACATCATGTCCTAAGACAAGGCCTCGGCGAGGAACGCACCGGTGTAGGAACCTGCGTGCTTGGCAATCTGATCGGGGGTGCCCGTGGCAACAACCTGGCCTCCCCCCGCCCCGCCTTCGGGGCCTAAATCAATCACCCAGTCTGAGGCGGCAATGACATCAAGGTTGTGTTCAATCACCACGACTGTGTTGCCTTTATCCCCCAGTTCTTGGAGCACATCGAGCAGCTTTTTGACGTCGTGGAAATGAAGACCCGTCGTGGGTTCGTCCAGGACGTAAATTGTGCGCCCGGTGGAACGTCGCTGCAGCTCGGTAGCAAGCTTCACCCGCTGCGCTTCGCCACCGGAGAGTGTCGTAGCGCTTTGACCGAGGCGGACATAGCCCAACCCGACGTCAACAAGGGTCTTGAGGTACCGGTGGATGGACGAAATAGGTTCAAAGAACTCGGTTGCCTCACCAATGGGCATATGCAACACATCGGCGACGGTTTTGCCTTTGTAGTGCACTTGAAGCGTTTCGCGGTTATATCTTGCTCCGTGGCACACTTCACAGTCGACATAGACGTCGGGCAAAAAGTTCATTTCGATGGTGATGGTGCCATCGCCGGAACAGTGTTCACACCGCCCACCTTTAACGTTGAAACTGAAGCGCCCAGGTTGGTACCCGCGCATTTTTGCTTCGGGAGTATCCGCAAAGAGTGCACGAATTTTGTCAAACACTCCCGTGTATGTTGCCGGGTTGCTTCGCGGTGTGCGCCCAATAGGCGCCTGATCAACATGCACAATCTTGTCCAGCTGTTCCACACCTTTAATTCGGGTGTGCATTCCGGGAACGTGGCGGGCACCGTTTAGCGTATTGGCGAGGGATCGATACAGAATGTCGTTGACGAGGGAGGATTTTCCGGACCCGCTTACCCCCGTCACAGCCACCATCACTCCCAGAGGAATCTCCACGGTGACGTCTCTCAGGTTATTGGCTTTCGCACCCTCCACGGTGAGCACTCGCGCGGGGTCGACCTGCCTGCGAACCCGGGGTTCGACAACCCGAGAGGCCCCGGTCAGATACCCCGCGGTAATGGATCTCTTCTCTTTGAGCAGCGAGCTCAGAGAACCGGAGTGAACGACTGTGCCCCCAAACTCTCCCGCACCGGGACCAATGTCGACAATCCAGTCAGCTGTCTGAATCGTTTCTTCATCGTGTTCGACAACGATCAGAGTGTTACCCAGATCGCGAAGCTTAATCAACGTATCAATCAGGCGGCGGTTGTCTCTCTGGTGGAGGCCAATGCTTGGCTCATCGAGCACGTAAAGAACACCGGTCAGTCCCGAGCCGATCTGGGTGGCGAGTCGAATCCTTTGCGCTTCTCCCCCCGACAGGCTTCCCGCCGTTCGGCCCATGCTGAGATAGTTGAGCCCCACCTCCAAGAGGAACTCCAGCCGGGCTTGAATTTCACGCAGGATGGGGGCAGCAATCGCATGGTCGCGTTCGGAGAGGGTGAGCGAAGACATAAAGCTGTGGGCATCGAGCAGGCTCATATCGACCACATCCGAGATTGACGCATCGTTCACAGTGACAGCGAGGATGTCGGGTCGAAGCCGTTTGCCCGCACATTGTCCGCATTGAATTTCCCGCAAATAATCGGCAAACCTCTGTTTGCTCCACTCGCTGTCGGTTTCATGGAATTTACGCTCGATGTAGGGTATGACGCCCTCAAAGCCGCTGGAATAGGTGACATCCCGCCCAAAACGGTTACGATATTTCACGACCAGATCAAAATTGTTGCCCCGCAACACGGCCTGCTGAATACCTTCGGGCAGCAACCTCCATGGCGTTTCCAGGTCAAAATCCAACTCATCGGCAAGACTGCCTAAAAGATTCGTGAAGTATCCGTAGAGTCCTTTGCCAGCCTGGGTCCAGGGCCTAATGGCGCCCTGTGCAATGCTGAGATCTGCGTCTCCAATGACCATCTGGGGGTCAACCGCCATCGTGTAACCCAGACCTGAACACCCCGGGCACGCCCCAAATGGTGAGTTGAACGAGAACGTGCGGGGTTCCACCTCGGTGAGCGAGACGGTGTGGCCGTTGGGGCAACTCAACTTTTCGCTAAACGTTTGGTTGGTGTCGCCCTCCACATCGTGAAGGGTGACGGTGCCATCGGCAAGTTTCAACGCGGTTTCAAGAGAATCGGTGAGCCGACCGAGAATATCGGGGCCCATCACCAGTCGATCAACAACGACTTCAATGTCGTGTTTCTTCGTTTTCGCAAGTTTTGGCACATCGGACAGGGTGACGGTATCGCCATCAATGCGGGCGCGGGAGTAGCCCTGGGAATTAAGGCTGCGCAACAGATCCGCAAACTCGCCTTTACGCCCAAGAACGACCGGGGCAAGAACCTGAAAGCGCCAGCCTTCGTCACCCTGCATCACCGCATCGGCGATGGTTTGAACGCTCTGGCGTTTGATAACCTCGCCGCATTCCACGCAGTGGGGAATCCCTGTCCGAGCCCACAGCAGGCGGAGGTAGTCATAAATTTCGGTGATGGTACCGACCGTGGAGCGCGGGTTGCGGTTGGTCGATTTTTGGTCGATGGACACAGCGGGGCTCAAACCCTCGATGACATCTACATCGGGGCGATCCACCTGTCCAAGAAACTGGCGGGCGTAGGCCGAAAGCGATTCAACATAGCGACGCTGCCCTTCCGCAAAAATGGTGTCAAATGCGAGGGAAGATTTTCCTGAACCGGACAAACCGGTGAATACCACCAGTGAGTCACGAGGGATCGTGACATCGACGTTTTTGAGGTTGTGAACCCGTGCCCCTTTGACGCGGAGAACAGAGTCAGTCTGGGGTTTTTCGATAGGCACCGGCCTAGTCTAGAGAGGGTTGCCTGGGTTCCCCCGCAAGCCTCTAGGCCGTAGCGTTTGTCATTTCCCGCAGCTCGCGCTTGAGGTCCCGCACTTCGTCGCGAAGTTTTGCCGCGAGCTCAAACTTGAGCTCGCCCGAAGCCTGCATCATCTGGTCGGTCAGTGTCCCAATGAGACCACCCAGTTCTTCTGGGCCCTGCTTCAGGCTGTGTGCCCGCGAATAGCCCTCGCCCTTGGCCCCGGTCACACCCGCCAGCAACTCGTCCGAGTCGGCCTTTTCCCGGGCAAGCACCGAGGTGATGTCGGCAATCTTTTTGCGCAGGGGTGTGGGGTCGATGTTGTGCTCAGTGTTGTAGGCGACCTGCAGCTCTCGGCGTCTATCCGTTTCGGAGATTGCGGACGCCATCGATCGGGTGATTTTTGAGGCGTACATGTGTACTTCGCCGGACACGTTTCGTGCCGCGCGGCCAATGGTCTGGATCAGAGAGGTAGAGGAGCGCAGGAAGCCTTCCTTATCGGCATCGAGGATCGCCACCAGAGATACTTCGGGCAGGTCAAGCCCCTCCCTCAGAAGGTTGATACCCACCAGGACGTCGTAGACACCCGCGCGCAGTTCTGTGAGCAACTCAATGCGGCGCAGCGTGTCGACATCGGAATGAAGATAGCGGACCTTCACCCCGGCGTCATCGAGGTAGTCGGAGAGGTCTTCCGCCATCTTTTTGGTCAACGTGGTGACCAATACCCGTTCGTTTCGTCCTGCACGGAGCCGAATTTCTTCCAGCAGATCATCAATTTGACCCTCGACGGGCTTGACCACAATCTGAGGGTCAATGAGCCCCGTGGGTCGGATAATTTGTTGCACCACGCCGTCGGAGATACCTAACTCATACGGGCCGGGAGTCGCCGAAAGATAGAGGGTTTGGCCGGTCCGGCCAAGAAACTCATCAAACCGCAGCGGGCGGTTATCCATGGCGCTTGGCAGGCGAAAACCGTGCTCGACAAGAGTTCGTTTCCTGGAGGCATCCCCCTCATACATCCCACCAATCTGGGGCACGGTGGCGTGAGATTCGTCTATCACGGTGAGGAAATCGTCAGGAAAGTAATCCAACAAACAGTTGGGGGCCTCACCGGGCTGCCGGCCATCAATATGCCTCGAATAGTTTTCAATACCGGAGCAGAAGCCCAACTGCTCCATCATTTCCAAGTCATAGGTGGTGCGCATTCTGATGCGCTGCGCCTCAAGAAGCTTTCCCGCTTTTTCTAGTTCTGCCACACGCTCTTCAAGTTCCGCTCGGATGGTGACGACGGCGCGCTTCATGGTCTCCGGGGAGGCCGCATAGTGGGTGGCAGGAAAGACACTGATGGTTTCTTCGGTGGAGAGCGTGTCGCCGGTGAGGGGATGGAGCAAACTGAGCGACTCGATTTCGTCACCAAACATTTCAATCCGAATCGCGAGCTCCTCATACACGGGAATAATTTCCACGGTATCGCCGCGCACACGGAACGTCCCGCGTTCAAAGGCGATGTCGTTTCGCTCGTATTGCATCTGTACAAAACCTTTGATCAGCGCTTCGCGAGAAATACGCTGACCTACTTGGAGTCCCACCATCGCCTCAAAATAGTCTTCCGGTGCGCCCAGCCCATAGATGCACGACACGGTGGACACGACCACCACATCCCGCCTGCTGAGCAACGAGTTGGTGGTGGAATGCCGAAGCCGCTCCACCTCGGCGTTTACCGAACTGTCTTTTTCGATAAAGGTGTCTGACTGGGGAACATAGGCTTCAGGCTGGTAATAGTCGTAGTACGACACGAAATACTCCACAGCGTTGTGGGGCAACATGTCGCGAAGCTCTGTTGCCAACTGCGCAGCCAACGTTTTGTTGTGGGCAAGAATCAGGGCGGGGCGTTGCAAGCGCTCGATCAGCCACGCGGTGGTGGCGGACTTCCCAGTGCCTGTTGCGCCCAACAGGACGACGTCTGCCTCCCCGGCCAGAAACCTGCTCTCGAGCTGATCGAGCGCACGAGGTTGGTCACCGCTTGGGGTGTATTCGCTCACAACTTCAAAGGGTCGAAAAGCTCTCGTGGACTCCATACGTCCAAGCCTAGGCTGAGGTCCTAGGGAAAGCTCGGGCAACCTGGTTGAGCCTGTCAGGCCACGTCGCCACTACCTCCTCATACAGCTGCTGGGCAGCCCTCTCCGTGTCCTCCACCGATCTGGTGGCATCAATCACCACATCGGCCAGGGCTAGGCGTTCTGCGTCACTAGCCTGGGCGTTCACACGAGAGAGCGCCTCCTCTGCGCTGAGGTGACGATAATCCCTTAGGCGTTGAACCCGCAGCTCAGCCGGGGCGTGGACAACAACAATGAGGGAAAATTCGCCACGGTCTCTCGCTTCTGCCAGGAGCGGCACGTCATACACGAGAGGAGTCTCAGGCTCGCTCGCCACATGGTGAGCCACGGCAACGCCATACAGGCGCTTGACCTCGGGGTGCACAATCGCATTCAGATCACGCCGGGCATCGGGGTCGGAGAAAATAATCGCACCCAGCGCACCGCGGTCAAGTTCGCCAGAGGGCAGCAGAATGTGTGGACCAAAACGAGCCTCGACCGCCCGGAGGCCCGTCGAGCCTGTGGCGACTGCCTCACGAGCGAGAGCATCGGCGTCGATAACTTCGGCTCCGAGCTGGCGCAGGACCCGCGCTACCGTGGACTTTCCCGCTGCCACACCGCCTGTCAGAGCAACGACCGTCATATTCTCACCTTATCGAGGCTTAAATAGTGAGGGCCCCACCACACGTGGGGCCCTCACTATTGAGGCTTTAGTCTTGGGTGCCGATGAGCTTGTCGCGCAGAGCCGCCAGTGCTTCGTCGTCAGCCAGCGTTCCAGCCTGAACCGCAGGGGCACTGCCCTGGGTCCCGGAATCGGATGCGTCTGCGGCGACCTCGACAGGAACAATGACCATTGCTGCCATGTGGGCAACCTGAGCCTTGTGGGACTCCCACCGCGCTTGGGCGTCAGCGTACTGCTGCTCCCAGACTTTGCGCTGGTCGTCGAACCCTTCGCGCCATTCGGCGGTGTCCACGTTGAATCCTTCGGGGTAGGCGTAATTGCCTTTGTCGTCGTATTCGGTGGGCATTCCGTAGAGTGCGGGATCAAATTCGCTACCCTCGGGGTCAACGCCTTCGTTTGCCTGCTTGATGGACAGCGAAATCCGGCGACGTTCGAGGTCGATATCAATGATTTTCACAAACACTTGATCGCTCGTGGTCACCACTTGCTCTGCAAGTTCGATGTGCTTGTCAGACAGTTCAGAGATGTGAACCAGCCCCTCAATTCCATCTGCGACACGAACAAACGCTCCGAAGGGCACCAACTTGGTGACCGCTCCGGGGGCAATCTGGCCAATCGCGTGAGTTCTTGCGAATACCTGCCACGGGTCTTCCTGAGTTGCCTTCAGCGACAGCGACACGCGTTCGCGCTCCATGTCGACCTCGAGGACCTCGACGGTGACTTCCTGGCCGACTTCGACAACCTCGCTGGCGTGCTCAATGTGCTTCCAGCTCAACTCAGACACGTGGACGAGGCCGTCTACGCCACCGAGGTCAACGAATGCACCAAAGTTGACAATCGAGGACACGATGCCCTTGCGGACCTGGCCCTTGACCAAGCCTTCCAGGAAGCTGGAGCGGTTTTCGCTCTGGCTTTGCTCCAGCAGGGCGCGACGAGAGAGAACCACGTTGTTGCGGTTCTTGTCGAGCTCCAGAATCTTGGCTTCCACTTCCTGGCCCAGGTAGGGGGTCAAGTCGCGCACGCGGCGAAGTTCGATGAGTGAGGCGGGAAGGAAGCCGCGCAGGCCGATGTCGACGATGAGGCCACCCTTGACGACCTCAATGACGGTTCCGGTCACCACGCCATCTTCTTCTTTGATCTTTTCCACATCACCCCAGGCACGCTCATATTGAGCGCGCTTCTTAGAGAGAATCAATCGGCCTTCTTTGTCTTCCTTCTGGAGGACCAACGCTTCGATCGCATCACCAACACTGACAACCTCGGAAGGGTCGACATCGTGCTTGATGGACAGTTCGCGGGAGGGGATAACGCCCTCAGTTTTATAACCGACATCGAGGAGAACCTCGTCGCGATCAATTTTGACAACAGTACCTTCGATGAGGTCTCCGTCATTGAAAAACTTCAGTGTTTTCTCGACCTCAGCCAAGAAATCTTCGGCGCTGCCGATGTCGTCAATTGCGATTTGCTTCGGGCCAGCGCTCGTGTTGGATGTCATAGAGATGGATTTAGAGGTTTCTACTAGGGTCGCCCACCTGGTGGTGGGTAACACGGCGATAAACCGTCCGGTTGGACGACGCTCCAGTGTATCCATGCGTTGGCGTCAGGGCCAAACTTAGTGTGCGGCGTCGTCCCAGTGGGATCCCCACCCCAGCTGAACATCCAGGGGAACCAGCAGTGTCGCAGCCTGGCCCATATGCTGGACGACAATTTTCTCCAGGGCATCACGCTCTCGGGGCATTACCTCAAAAACCAGTTCATCGTGCACCTGCAGGGTCATCCTTGACTGGAGGCCTGTGGAACTGATTTCCGCGTCGATGCCGATCATGGCCCTTTTGATAATGTCAGCGGCGGTGCCCTGAATGGGTGCGTTCAACGCCGCCCGCTCGGCGGCTTCGCGAACTATCCGGTTGGGCGATGCCAGGTCAGGAAAAGGCCTTCGTCTGCCAAAGATTGTCTCGGTGTAACCATCTTTGGCAGCCTGCTCCACGACGCTGCGCAGGTAATCCCGGACACTGCCGAATCGTCGGAAATATTCGGTCATGAGCTCTTTGGCTTCGCCGGTGGGAATGCGAAGCTGCTTGGCCAGGCCAAACGCCGAGAGACCGTAGGCGAGCCCGTAACTCATCGCCTTCACTGTGGTGCGCATTTCCGGGGTCACCGTGTCGGGGTCCACATCAAAAATTTTTGCACCGACAAACCTGTGCAGGTCTTCCCCGGCGTGGAAAGCCTGAATCAGCCCTTCGTCTCCCGAAAGGTGGGCCATGATCCGCATCTCAATTTGGGAATAATCAGCGGTGAGTAAGCCTTCGGAGGGTTCTTGTGCCACGAAGGTGGCGCGGATCTGATGGCCTACATCGGTGCGCACCGGAATGTTTTGCAGGTTCGGGTCGAGTGAGGACAATCGCCCGGTGCTGGTGCCGGTTTGATCAAAAGTGCTGTGAATCCGGTGATCCGTGGCTACAGAGGCCCGGAGGCCCTCCACAATCTGACGCAACTTCGTTACATCGCGGTGGTGGAGCAGCGCGTCTAAAAAAGGGTGGGGGTTGGTCAATTGCAGCTCTTGGAGAGCTGCGGCATCCGTGGTGTAGCCCGTTTTGGTTGCCCGTGTCTTTGGCATCGCTAGCTCATCGAAGAGCACTGCCTGGAGCTGTTTGGGCGAACCGAGGTTGACCTCGTGGCCAAGCGCTTGAAACGCGGCAGTTTCCCACCGGGAAACATCGGTGCCCAAACTTTCTTCGAGGGAGGTGAGAGCGTCCTTGTCGCTGCCAACACCCACGCTTTCCATGGCGGCAAGAATCGGCACTAACGGCAGTTCTATGGTGTGGAGAACCCGGAGGCTTCCCTCATCGAGACGAGCAGTGATCTGGGTCCAGAGCCCGAGTGCCCACCACGCTTCGACGCCCGCGCCCACAGGAGACTCCTCCGGGAGCAACTGGTCTGCGCGGGGCGCAGGCAGGGTGATCCCCATCACGGCAAACACCGCATCAGCAAAACCGAGTGATTTCCCTGACGGCTTCTCCACCCAGCCTGCCAAATACCCATCCCCTGCCGGCACGATGGGGCCCACGCCGTGTGAGCCGAGCAATGTGAGCTGATCTTTGGCGTGGAAAAACACCCACCTGTGGTCGGGGTTGGCGAGCGCGGCGAGGAGCGGGTCATGGTCTGGACTTCCCTGCGTCCACGGAACCCGAATTGCCTGATCCCCGTGGGCTAAGCCAATTTCCTCTATGGCCCCGGCGGAGCCCCGAATGGAGAGGCCAATGGGGTCGCCTTCGCGCTCCCCCAGCCATGCCTGGAGTTCTTCATCAGCCAGGGTTACTTCACCGGGAGCGACAACCTCTACTGCGACATCCTTCAGCGGGTCTGCGGCCTCGGTGTTGACCCCCGCTAAAGCCAGCACACGCTCCGTCAGAGTGCGAAAAGCGAGTTTGCCAAACACGGCCCGCACCGCTTCGATGTCGAGGGGTGCTCGGATGAGGTCCCCAAGGCTCACTCCGAGCTCAACATCAGTCAGGAGATGGTTGAGCTCGCGGTTCAATACCGCTCTGCTTTGCTGGTCACGAAGGTTGTTACCGACAACGCCTGGAATCTCGGCAGCAGCAGCGAGCACGCCAGCGAGTGAGCCATATTGGGTAATCCACTTGACGGCCGTTTTCTCCCCCACCTTGTCAATGCCAATCAGGTTGTCGCTCGTTTCGCCGACAAGCGCGGCGATGTCGGGGTATCTCTCGGGTGGGACGCCATAGCGTTCTACGACGGCGTCGGGGGTATAGCGCTTAAGCTCTGCCACCCCCCGGGCACTGGGATACAACACGGTGACGTTGTCATTGACCAGCTGGAATGTGTCCCGATCGCCTGACACCACCAGAACGGTGAAGCCTTGATTCGAACCCTGCGTGGCGAGAGTGGCCAAAATGTCGTCCGCCTCGTAGTCCTCTTTCGTGAGAGTGGGGACCCCCATGGCGTGCAGCGCTTCCTGCAGCAGCGGAACTTGACCAATGAACTCGGGGGGCGTTTCTCCCCGAGTTCCTTTGTACTCGGGATAAATACGAGTTCGGAAAGAAAAGCGCGACAGGTCAAAGGCCACCGCAACGTGAGTCGGGTTCTCTTTTTTCAGAAGTCCCAGAAACATCGAAATAAAGCCGTGGATGGCGTTGGTGTGCTGTCCTTCGGGGGTTCGGAAGCTGTCTAGGGGCAGCGCGTAAAACGCCCGGAAGGCAAGCGAATGGCCGTCGATGACCATCAAGATAGGCTTATCGCTCACAGGATGAGCCTATCTTGCACACGCGTAGCCAAGGAGAACCGATGCCTCTCTTCCCCGCCGATATGGACCCCGAACTTGTGGAGCGCCTCATTGCCACGGGAGGAGGAGAGCTTGCGGTGAAGATGGGCATCGAGTTATTGGAAATTTCTGCGGAGAGGTCAATCGCGACGATGCCGGTTGCGGGAAACCGTCAGGTTGTTGGCCTCCTCCACGGTGGCGCCCATGTGGTGTTGGCTGAATCGCTCGGGTCCATGTCTTCCGCCATTCACGCCGGCCCAGGGCGAATCGCCGTGGGGATTGAAATCAACGCCACACATTCCAAATCGGTCCAGGACGGTGTCGTGACAGCAACCTGTGAAGCCCTGGTGTTGGGTCGCACCCTCGCCACCCACAGCATCACCATTCGTGACGAAGAAGGCAACCGGCTGTCCACGGTGCGGATGACGAACTTCTTGAAAGATGCCCGCGGCTAAATATCGGGGTTGTCGGATTTTTCTGACAGCTGATCGATCACGGTTTGGGCCACTTCCCGCATGGTCAACCTGCGGTCCATGGATGCTTTCTGAATCCATCGGAATGCTTCGGGTTCGGGCAACCCCATGGTGTTGTTCAAAATACCCTTAGCCCGGTCAAGAACTTTGCGGGTTTCGAGACGCTCTGCGAGATCAGACACCTCGTCTTCGAGGGCCTGAATTTGGTGATAGCGCGAGAGAGCGATGTTGATAGCCGGGATGAGATCGCTGGGGGTGAAAGGTTTCACCACGTAGGCAAGAGCACCGGCCTCCGCCGCTCGCTCCACCAAATCCTGTTGCGAGAACGCGGTGAGGAGAACCACGGCGGTAAGTTTTTTCTTCGTAATAATTTCCGCCGCCGAGATTCCATCAAGCAGCGGCATTTTGACGTCCATCACGACAAGGTCGGGGCGAAGCTCTTCCGCCAGTGCCACTGCTTTTTCCCCGTCGGCGGCTTCGGCAACAACATCGAAGCCGTGATCGATGAGGGTTTCCACGATGTCAATGCGGATGAGCGATTCGTCTTCCACCACAATGACGCGTTTCTTGGCACCCTGGGGCGTTACGTTTTCACTCACAACCCCACCCTAGGGTATGGTCGTTGAGCGCACATGGTGCGCAGGCCGGATTGGCGGAATGGCAGACGCGGAGCACTCAAAATGCTTTGTCCGAAAGGGCGTGTGGGTTCAAATCCCACATCCGGCACGTTGTGAGTGCGTTACTTTTGCCACACGGGGGCAACCCCTGCTTGGGCGTCTCCCACCGTGTGCACCCTCAGGTCGTTGGTCGATCCGGGCCGCCCTGGAGGGGACCCGGAAATAACGACCACTTTGTCACCGATTGCCGCGAGGCCGTTTTCCAAAAGCGTCTGATCGACCTGCGGATACATTTCGTCGGTGTGGGTAACTCGGGGAACAACAAACGATTCGATGCCCCAGGTAAGGGAGATCCGCCGACGGACGTCCTCCGAGGGCGTAAAGGCAATCATGGGAATGGGTGAGCGGAGCCTCGACATTCGGCGGGCTGAATCACCGGATTCGGTGAACACACACAAAAATTTCGCTTCCACAAACTCCGCAACCTCAGCCGCAGCGAGGGTAATCGCCCCGCCCTGTGTGCGGGGTTTCGTTCCAAGCGGCGGAATGCGCTTGAGTCCGTGATCTTCGGAAGACTCGAGGATGCGCGCCATGGTCGCCACCGTGACCGCGGGATACTGGCCCACACTGGTTTCACCGCTCAGCATGACCGCGTCAGCGCCATCAAGGACGGCGTTAGCAACATCGGAGGTCTCCGCCCGGGTAGGGACGGGGGAATCAATCATCGATTCCAGCATTTGGGTAGCAACAATCACCGGTTTCGCCATTTTGCGACACAGCTCAATGGCCATTTTCTGCACGATGGGCACCGTTTCGGGTGGGAGCTCAACGCCCAGGTCCCCTCGGGCGACCATGATGCCGTCAAACGCATCAATGATTTCATTGAGCGCCTCGACAGCTTCAGGCTTCTCAATTTTGGCGATGATGGGGCAGGACCGGCCCTCTTCACGCATAATCTCGCGCACCCGATCAGCGTCTGCTGCGCTTCGCACGAAGCTCAAGGCGATGAAGTCGCAGCCGAGCGCCAGGCCCCAGCGCAAATCGGCTTCGTCTTTGTCCGACAGGGCAGGAGCAGAGACCATAACGCCGGGAAGATTGATGCCCTTGTTGTTCGACACCATCCCTCCGACAATCACCGTGGTCACCACGTCGGTGGCACTGGAGCTGACCGCTTCGAGCCTGACCTTCCCGTCGTCGATGAGGAGCGTGTCACCGACAGAAACATCGCCGGGGAGGCCCTTATAGGTTGTGCCAACGAGTTCTTTCGTTCCCTCAACATCGCGGGTGGTGATGGTGAATGTATCGCCGTTACGCAGCTCGTGAGGGCCGTCGACAAACTTTTCGAGGCGAATCTTTGGGCCCTGAAGGTCGACCAAGACGCCAATGGGCTTGTTGGTGTCTACTGCTGCCCGCCGAACGTTTTTGTAGATTTCCTCGTGCACGTCGTGCGACCCGTGGGAAAGGTTCATCCGCAAGACGTTGGCGCCGGCATCAAGCAGCGCCCGGATGTTGTCATAGCTTGCGGTAGCAGGACCCAACGTAGCAACGATTTTGGCGCGTCTCATGAAATCCTTGTGTTTTTAGGCGTGAAGAGCTTGATCAAAAGCCCCGACAGGAGCAGGTAATAGCGTAGCGCCTTCAAGGAAACGATCCACCTCGGCGGCGACCGCGCGACCCTCCGCAATAGCCCAGACAATCAGCGATGCTCCGCGACCTGCGTCGCCGGCCACAAAAACACCCTCGGTGGCGGTGGTGTAGTCCGCGTGACGGCCCATATTCCCGCGGCCATCAACACCCAAGCCAAGTTGATCGGTCAGGGTTTCGTGCTCAGCACCCCGGTAGCCAAGCGCAAGAAGGACTAAATCGGCGGGTATTTCCTGTTCCGTGCCGGGCTTAGGGAACCGCCCGCCGTCACGGTACTCCGTTTCCGCAACGACCACAGCCCGCACTTCGCCCGCCTCGTTGGCGAGGAACCCCACTGTGGAGGCAAGGTATTCCCTGGATCCCCCTTCTTCGTGGGCGCTTTGAACCTGGAAGAGCACAGGATCGGTCGGCCAGGGGGCCTCACTGGGGCGCTCCGTCGGCGGTTGAGTACCAATAGCCAGCATGGTGGTCGAGAGCGCGTGTTGGCGGTGGGCGGTGCCCAAACAGTCGGCGCCCGTGTCTCCCCCGCCCAAGATCACCACGTGCTTGCCTTCCGCGTTGATAAAAGCGGTCTCGGCATCCCCTGCCTGCACTTTGTTGGAGGGGGTGAGGTACTCCATGGCGGGGTGAATCCCCATAAGGTCTCTGCCCGGCAATGTCAGATCCCTGGGAACACTCGCGCCGGTCGCAATCACGACGGCGTCGTAGCGTTCCGTCAGTTCATCCCAGGTGATGTCTGTGCCGATTTCCACACCGGCGCGGAAACGAGTCCCTTCAGCTTGCATCTGGGCCAAACGAAGCTCCAAATGCTTCTTTTCCATCTTGAAGTCAGGAATCCCGTAGCGCAGCAAACCACCGATGCGGTCGTCGCGTTCAAAAACCGCCACGGTGTGTCCCACCCTGGTCAACTGCTGTGCGGCGGCCAAGCCCGCGGGCCCGCTACCCACGACAGCGACCGTTTTGCCACTCAGGCGGTCGGGCGGAATTGGTTGCACCCACCCATTAGCCCACGCCTGATCGATGATGGAGACTTCGATATTCTTGATCGTGACGGGCGGCTGGTTGATACCCAGCACGCAGGAAGATTCACAGGGTGCCGGGCAGAGACGCCCCGTGAACTCGGGGAAGTTGTTGGTCTCGTGCAGGCGCTCGATCGCACCGCGACCGTCGCCTCTGCGCATGAGTTCGTTCCATTCGGGAATGAGGTTCCCCAGTGGACAACCCCCGTGGCAGAAGGGCACACCGCAGTCCATGCAGCGGCTGGCCTGCCTTTTGAGGGCCTCCGGGTCACCGGCGCCATACACCTCACGCCAATCGCCGATACGCACCTCGACGGGCCGACGTTCGGGAAGTTCACGATCCGTGAACTTCAAAAAACCTCGTGGATCAGCCACCTGTCACCTCCAGTATTCGTCCCCACACAATGTCTCCATCGGGGTCAAGGCCCTCTTTCTTTGCCTGCTCTGTCGCTCTCAACACCGCTTGGTAATCGCGGGGCGTCACTTTGACAAAGTCGGCAAGACTTCCTTCCGGGTCATCCAGCAGGCGGGTGCCAAGAGGAGACCCGGTCCGCGCTACGTGGGTGTGCAGCAGATCCAAAACTATTTGAACATCAGCACTACCCAACGGTGTTACTTCAAGTTCGCCCGAGGACAGCGCGTCTTTGTTAATCCGCTCCATACGCAAACCTCGGATGTAGGCGGTCCCACCAGACATTCCTGCACCCAGGTTGCGTCCCGTTTCACCGAGAATAACCGCAAGCCCGCCGGTCATGTATTCCAAAGCGTGGTCTCCCACACCTTCCACCACGGCGGTTGCGCCAGAGTTTCGAACAAAGAATCTTTCCCCCACCACACCGGAAATAAACATTGTGCCCGATGTCGCGCCATACCCGATCACGTTTCCGGCAATCACGTTGCGCTCCGGCGGATAGAGAGAACCCTCGGCGGGGCGGACCACGATGGAACCCCCGGAAAGGCCTTTTCCCACATAGTCATTAGCGTCCCCCGACAACGTCAGACTGACACCGCCTGGGAGGAACGCTCCAAATGACTGACCGGCAGCTCCCGAAAGCGACACGTTGATGGTGTCCGTTGGCAAACCGTGCTCGCCGTGGGCGACCGTGACAGCGTTACCCAGCAGTGTCCCCACCGCGCGTTCGGTGTTGCGAATGGGAAGAACAATATCGACCCTTTCGCCTCGCGCAAGCGCGGGTTCGGAGCGGGCGATGAGAACCTGATCGAAATGATCGACCAGTTCGTGGTCTTGACCCTCGCTCTTGGACAGCGAACCGCCGAGGTCGGCATGAGTGCCCGAAAGAATGGGCGACAAATCAAGCCCATCAGCTTTCCAGTGGTGAATGGCACGATCAACGTTTAACAAACCGACCTGACCAATAGCTTCTTGCAGGCTTCGGAAACCCAATGCTGCGAGGTACTCTCGCACCTCCTGGGCAAGAAACTCGAAGAATGTTTTCACAAACTGAGGGCTTCCGTTGAACCGTGCGCGCAGTTCCGGGTTTTGTGTAGCGACGCCGACCGGACAGGTGTCCAAATGGCACACCCTCATCAGGATGCATCCGCTGACGACCATGGGGGCGGTGGCAAAACCGTACTCTTCAGCTCCCAGTAGCGCCGCAATAATCACGTCTCGACCGGTCTTCATCTGGCCGTCCACTTGCACCGTGACGCGTCCGCGCAGTTTGTTCACTACGAGTGTTTGCTGGGCTTCAGCCAAACCGATTTCCCACGGAGTTCCTGCATGCTTCAACGAGTTCAGCGGGCTCGCCCCGGTTCCACCATCGTGGCCGGAGATCAAGATCACATCAGCTTTTGCTTTGGCCACACCCGTTGCCACAGCGCCAATGCCTGACTGGCTGACCAGTTTGACGTGAACCCGAGCAATGGGGTTTGACCTCTTCAGGTCAAAAATCAGCTGTTTGAGGTCTTCAATCGAGTAAATGTCGTGGTGGGGTGGAGGTGAAATCAGTCCCACACCAGGTGTGCCATGGCGTAGCGATGCAATCCACGGGTACACCTTGTTCGAGGGAAGCTGTCCGCCCTCCCCAGGTTTTGCGCCCTGAGCCATTTTGATCTGGAGGTCTTCGGCCATGGTGAGGTAGAAACTGGTCACCCCGAAACGGCCCGAAGCAACCTGCTTGATTTTGCTTCGCTTTTTGGGATCACGCAGGCGCTCCGGTGATTCCCCACCCTCGCCCGTGTTGCTGCGAGCACTCAGCTCGTTCATCGCCACAGCCAACGTTTCATGCATCTCAGGGGAGATAGCCCCCATGCTCATCGCACCGGTAGTGAAGCGACGAATAATCGCAGAGGCCGACTCGACCTCGTCGAGGGGAACCGGAGTTCTCTCCTCTGTCTTCAGGCGGAAAAGACCCCGCAGAGTCATCAGACGTTCCGCCTGATCATCAACACTTTTGGTGTATTCGCGGAAGATTTCGAAGCTCTTTGATCGTGTGGCGTGCTGAAGTTTGAACACGGTTGCGGGGTTGAAAAGGTGCGGAGGACCTTCGCGACGCCACTGATATTCTCCCCCTGTAGCCAATCCGGCATGGGGGTTGGCCACAACCGTGGTGGGGTACGCACTGCGGTGGCGGGAATGGTTTTCCTCCGCCAGAACCTCGAGCCCCACTCCGCCGAGAACGGTGGTGGTGCCGGTGAAATATTGATCAACCAGTGCATGGCTGAGCCCGATGGCTTCAAACGTTTGCGCTCCGGCGTAGGAGGCGACCGTAGAAATTCCCATCTTGCTCATGATCTTCAGCACACCTTTGCCCAAAGCCTTGATCACATTGGCCACGGCGTGCTCGGGCGTGATGTTCTCGACCACTCCGGTACGAGCAAGAAGCTCGACGCTCTCCATGGCCAGGTAGGGGTTCACAGCGGATGCTCCAAACCCAATCAGCAGTGCCACGTGGTGCACTTCCCGGACATCTCCCGCTTCGACGACCAAGCCGACCTGCATCCGATGGTGTCCACGGATGAGGTGGTGGTGCACCGCGGACAGCATCAGCAGCGAAGGAATGGGGGCCAGATCTGAGGTGGAGTCGCGGTCGCTCAAAACAATGAACTGCTTGCCCTGCTCGATGGCCGCTTCGGCTTCGACGCAGAGCTCCTCCAGTCGCGTGCGCAGGCCTTCCGCCCCGTCATCGACGCGGTACAGACCCTTCAGGGTTGCGGTCGCTGCCTCGCCGTCAGCAAGACGGATGTGCCCAATTTTTGCGACATCATCGTTATCAATCACGGGAAACTCCAGAGTGACCTGGGCCGCATGGGCCGGTGTAGCACTGAGGAGGTTACGCTCCGGTCCAAGCCCGGAGGTCATCGAGGTGACCACTTCTTCACGAATGGAATCCAGGGGTGGGTTTGTGACCTGGGCAAACTGCTGGCTGAAGTAGTCAAACAGGAGACGCGGACGGTCAGAGATAGCCGCAATCGGTGTGTCGGAGCCCATCGCTCCCAGAGGCTCCCCACCGTGTCGGCCCATGGGGGCAAGCAGAACGCGCACCTCCTCTTCGGTGTAGCCGAAGGTTCTTTGGCGACGCATAATCGAGCTGGGGGTGTGCACGATGTGCTCGCGTTCAGGAAGCTGTTCCAATTCGATGCGGTTGTCACGCACCCAGTCGCCCCAGGGCATTTGGTGGGCGAGCTGCTGCTTCAGTTCGTGGTCCTCAATCAGGCGACCTTCCACCGTGTCAGCCAACAGCATGGACCCGGGGCGAAGACGACCTTTGCGCACAACGGTCGAGGGATCAACATCTAACACCCCAATTTCGCTGGCGAGAACGATCAGACCATCGGACGTGATGACGTAGCGCCCTGGTCGCAGGCCATTACGATCCAAGGTCGCCCCGACCAGCGAACCATCGGTAAAGACCAGTGCCGCGGGACCATCCCACGGCTCAAGCAGCATCGAGTGGTACTCGTAAAAATCGCGCACCTTGGGGTCAATCTCTGTTTGGTTTTCCCACGCTTCTGGCACCATCATCATGATGGCGTGGGGCAAACTGCGCCCCGACAGGGTGAGAAGCTCGACGACTTCGTCAAAAGATGCCGAGTCGGAGCCACCCTCGGTGACAATGGGCAGCAGTGACTCCAGCTCCCCCAAGTGCTCGGAGTGGAGCTGAGATTGCCGGGCGCGCATCCAGTTTCGGTTCGCCCTAATCGTGTTGATTTCACCATTGTGGGCAATCATCCGAAAGGGCTGAGCGAGCGGCCATGAGGGAAAAGTGTTGGTCGAATAGCGTGAGTGAACAAGTGCCAGGGTTGACTGGAACCGGGAATCACCCAGGTCTGGATAGAACGGCTCAAGCTGGAGCGTCGTCACCATTCCCTTGTAGACAAGGGTCCGACACGACAGCGAGGGGAAGTAAGAACCGAGTTCTCTTTCGGCTCTTTTGCGCAATCGAAAAGTGAGTCGATCAAGCTCAATCCCTGAAAGCAGAGCGGAGCCCTTCTCGTCTGAATGGGAGGCAACAAAAAGCTGTTCGAAGGCGGGCATCGCTTCGCGAGCCATATCCCCGATGACCTCGGGTGCCGTGGGAACAATTCTCCACCCCAGGACATCCAAACCTTCTTGGGCGGCTATCACCTCGATAGCGGTTTTTTCGACGTCGCGATCGTGCGAGTCGGTGGGGAGAAAAGCGATTCCCACTGCGTAGTGGCCTTTAACGGGCAGGGCAAAGTCGACGACGTCGCGCAGAAGGCGATCAGGAATCTGGGTCATGATTCCCGCTCCGTCGCCCGTTCCCGCATCGGAACCCACCGCACCGCGGTGTTCCAGATTGCGCAGAGCCTGGAGAGCTTTTTCCACAATGTCGTGCCCCGGGGTACCACGAAGCGTGGCGACCATCGCGAGCCCGCATGCGTCGCGGTCGTGGGCAGGGTCATACAAACCGGAGGCTTCGGGAACCGAGCTCCAGCGCTGGTAGGGCGCACCTATTGTCATACACACCGTCCTAGACTTCGTCAAAGAGTGGTGGGACAACGCTGGCCCGAGGAAGGAAAGTTATCCCTGGGGTGAGGACGTTTTCTGGCTTGTGGCCGAACCAACTTCACCTTCGTCGTTTTCGATGGCACCATCGTCCACGACGTAATATTCGTCCTCAGATTGTAGCGCAGGCTCAGCTGACCATTCCCTGCCAACTCGATAAGGTCCTCGTTCATTGCCGGGGTGACGTCTGCCCTGCACGGCCATAATGACGAGGCCCAGCGCGATTGCCGCAAACGCGCCCCAGATGTTGACCCTGATTCCCAGCACAAGTTCGGCGGGGTCTAGGCGCAACGTTTCCAGGAACGCCCTCCCAATTCCGTACCAGACAAGGTAGAGACCCAACAGTCGGCCCCATTGCAGACGGAATTGATTACCCGCCCAGACCAAAACGATGGCTCCGAGGACGTTCCAGAGCATTTCGTAGGCGAAGGTGGGATGAAAGAGTGTGTCCTCTGGCAATCCGATCGGGATGGCGGCGTTGGGTCTATCGATGTGCAGACCCCAGGGGAGATCGGTGGGGGAACCGAAAAGTTCCTGGTTGAAATAATTGCCGAGGCGGCCCATCGCCTGGGCCAGAAGAAGCCCCGGTACCAGCGCATCTGCGTAGGCACCAAACCGCAGACCTGCACGCCTGGCCCCAATGTACGCTCCTACTGCTCCCAGCGAGATGGCGCCAAAAATGGCGAGCCCTCCCTCCCACACATACAAGATGCGCAGCAGGTCGGCGCCCTCAAAAAAGTAGTCCCCCGGGTGGGTTGCAACGTGATAGAGCCTTCCTCCCAAAATGCCCAGGGGAACGGCCCACAACGCCACATCAAGAACTACCCAGGGCTCGCCACCACGAGCAACCAACCGTCGGTTGCTCACCCACAGTGCGATGCCGATGCCGATCAGGATAAAGAGCGCATAGGCGTTGATCTGAATATTGAGACCAAACCAGTCAAGACCCAGGTCTCGCAACCAGGCCCCAATGTTGAACGAACGCCATTCGGCGGGGGGACTAGGGATACCGTCGGGATTCATGGCTACCTCTCTGGAAAAGTCCAGGCTACTAGTTGCGTTTGGTGCCCGTGGCCAATTGCACAGAGATTGACCGGACAGCCTCTACCCCACCGTCTCCGAGGGCGAGAACCAAAGCGGAGCCGACAATGGCCCCGTCAGCGAAGGACACCACGTCGGCCACTTGCTCAGGCGTAGAAATCCCCAAACCCACGCAGGTGGCCACTGCTCCGTGGTCATAAATTTTTTCCACCAGAACCCGGGCTGCAGAATCGACATCGGTGCGCGCACCGGTGATTCCCATAGTGGAGACGGCGTACACGAAACCTCGGGAGAACTCGCCGGATACCTCCAGTCTTTTACTGGAAGACGAGGGTGCAGCGAGAAAGACTCTTTCCAGGCCCAGCGAATCGGATGCAGCTAACCATTCGCCCGCCTCGTCGGGAATCAAATCGGGCGTGATAATCCCCGCTCCGCCAGCGTCGCGGAGGTTAGTGGCGAAACGCTCCACTCCATACTGCATAACGGGGTTCCAATAGGTCATCACCAGGACCGGTTTACCGGTGGCTTCGGTAATCTGGCGAATTGCCGGAAAAAGCTGACTCAGTTTGAAGCCACCTTCGAGCGCCACCTGTGTTGCTCGGGCTATTACCGGGCCGTCCATGAGGGGGTCGCTGTAGGGAACCCCGAGCTCGAGAACATCTACCCCGGCATCCAGCACGGCGATGCACGCCTCGATGCTCACATCGAGGGTGGGATATCCGATGGGGAGGTAGGCGATGAGGGTTCCGTGACCCTCCGCTTTTCTGGCGGCGATGGTCTCAGCGACCGTGGAGGTCATGAGCCACCCGGCTCGAGCAGATTAAAGTATCGTCCCGCTGTCTCCATGTCTTTGTCGCCTCGACCGCTCAGAGAAACCAAAATGATGCCCTCGGGGCCGAGTTCCCTTCCCAGGTTCTGGACTCCCGCGAGGGCGTGCGCGGTTTCGATGGCGGGAATAATGCCCTCCGTCTGGCTCAGCAGACGCAAAGCCTGCATTGCCTCATCATCGGTGACAGGAACATATTCTGCGCGGTGGATGCTCGAGAGCCACGCGTGCTCGGGCCCGACCCCGGGATAATCCAGGCCTGCGGAAATGGAATGTGATTCCACCGTTTGGCCATCTTCGTCCTGCAAAATCAGCGACCGTGCACCGTGGAGAACACCGGGGCGGCCTTTACTCAGAGTCGCAGCGTGGTGTGGCGTATCAACACCATCACCGGCAGCCTCATATCCGATGAGTCGAACAGAGTCATCATCCAAGAAGGCGTGGAAAATCCCCATGGCGTTGCTCCCACCACCCACACACGCGGTGACCGCGGTAGGAAGCACTCCGGTGAGCTCAAGCATCTGGGCGCGCGCTTCGGTTCCGATAACCGAGTGGAAATCTCTGACCATCAACGGGAACGGGTGGGGCCCTGCCACAGTGCCCAGTAGGTAGTGGGTGGTCTCGACCGATGCCACCCAGTCGCGCATGGCGTCATTGATCGCATCTTTGAGTGTCCTCGACCCGCTTGTCACGGCAATAACCTCGGCACCCAGCAGTCGCATGCGCGCGACGTTCAATGCCTGGCGCTCGGTGTCTACCTCTCCCATATACACCACACAACTCATGCCCATGAGTGCCGCTGCGGTGGCGGTTGCAACACCGTGTTGGCCGGCACCGGTTTCCGCAATCAGGCGGGATTTTCCCAACCTTTTGGCCAGGAGCGCCTGGCCCAAGACGTTGTTAATTTTGTGGCTGCCGGTGTGGTTGAGATCTTCTCGTTTGAGGAAAATCCTTGCCCCGCCACAGTGCTCGGCGAAACGTTTAGCCTCGGTGATGATCGATGGCCTGCCGGTGTAGGTTCGGTGCAAATCATCGAGTTCGGCGTGGAACGCCGGATCTGCTTTCGCACTGCGATAGGCCTGTTCGAGCTCATCGAGGGCGTGAATAAGAGACTCGGGAACGAAACGGCCGCCAAATTCGCCGTAGTAGGGGCCTTCCACCGACCGCAAATTTGTACTCATGCTTGGACGAATCCCTTCACTCGCTCACGAGGATTGTCACCGGTCACCAGGGCTTCCCCTACCAATACGGCGTGTGCTCCCTGCTCACGGTAGCGGGTGACATCCTGAGAATTCGCCACAGCGGACTCAGCGACCCGAATAATCCCCTCAGGAATCCGGGGCACCATCGTGGCAAACAGGGTGGGGTCCAAGTCAAAGGTGGTGAGGTCTCTCGCGTTGACCCCAATAATGTCCGCACCGATAGCGACCGCGCGATCAACCTCTTCACCAGAGTGCGCCTCCACCAGCGCCTCCATCCCCAGCCCTCGGGCAACCTGAAGGAGAGCGCTTGCCCGGTCATCGCTCAGGCCCGCCATGATCAACAACACCATGTCCGCTCCCCAGGCACGAGATTCCACGATCTGATACTCGCTCTCAAGAAAGTCTTTGCGAAGAACCGGAATGCCCACAGCGCGCGAGACGTCGCGAAGATCGCCCAGCGAGCCACCAAACTGGCGGCTTTCGGTCAACACGCTGATCACGCTCGCTCCCCCGGCTTCGTATTCCCTGGCGAGAGCTGCAGCATCCGCAATGGGAGCGAGGTCACCCTTGGAGGGACTTCTCCGCTTGATTTCTGCAATGACGTGAATCTCGGGGCGGGCAGCGAGGAAATCCAGCGCTCGGCGCACAGGCGGAGCCTCGCTTGCGAGAGCCTCGATCTCGGCGAGAGAATGCGTGGCCGCGCGAGCAAGATAATCCTCACGCGCACCGCGAAAGAGTCCCTCAAGCACTACGCGCGCTCTTTTGGCTGAAATTTGGGTCCGGCAGCTCCCCAGCCCATGGCAGAAAGAACGAACCCGACACCCCAGCCAGCCACTGTTGCCACAAAGCTGGCAATGACCAACCACCACATAGCAAAAAAGAACGCTACGGTTCCCACCGACAGGGTAATCAGCATCAGAACAACTGCCGTCCATGCCGCGGGTGAGTGTCCGTGGCCGGGGTCTGTCGAGGGGTTCATGTCACTCCTAGAGGGTAGAAAAACTAGTCTACAAGGTCGGGTCTTCGCCCTCGCTCAGCGCATCCCAAGCTCCGGCACTATCTTCTGGATCAGCCTTGGCCGAGCCTCGCTCGTATCGGGAAGAACCCGGCGGAAGCTTCATCTGGGAGGCCCCAAAGCCCAAGCCCAACGCAATACACGCTGAAGCCAGGGCTCCCACCAAGCCAACACCTGTGGGCTCAACCGAAGCAACCACATCCAGTGCCGCCTGCCCGGTCACCCCTGTTTGCAGGGCGAGTTGGGTGCTGATGGCCCCCCAGGGTATAGAGGTCTGTGTGATCATCTGGATGGTTGCACCGACCCCTGCAGCAGCGCCCAGCACCAGAACAATGCGGTGGGCCACTCGCGAGAGCAGAAGCGATGCTGCGTAGGCGGCACCGGCCACCAGCAGAAGACTCCAGCCCAGAGGTTGGGACTCCGATCCTGCGATATCGAAACCATCTCCTGTGGTGAGTTCTACTCGCCACCACGACATGCTCACCGCGACGATGGCACCGAAAGCACCGATCACGGTAAGGAGGTGGTGGAAGCGTTTCATTGTTTTCCTGGAGTCAGGGCGTTGGCTACCCGGATTGCCCGCGCCGGAGCGCTGGCTTTGTGGAGTGTCTCTGCATATTCCATTTCCGGGTCTGAATCAGCGACGATACCGGCTCCCGCCTGGACAATGGCTTTGCCCTCGCTCATCCACAGCGTTCGAATCGCAATGGCCAGGTCTGCATCGCCACTGTGACCGAAGTATCCGACTACACCCCCGTACACCCCGCGCTGGGTGGGCTCCAACGAGTCGATGATCTCCAGGGCGCGAGGTTTCGGGGCCCCGCTCAGCGTTCCCGCCGGGAATGTGGCTTCAAAAACGTCCACACTGCTGGCACCCTCGCGCAGCTCGCCCTCCACGGAGGAAACCAAATGCATGATGTGGCTGAAACGCTCAACCTGCATAAACTCGGTCACCTCGACGGTACCCGCCACACACACTTTGGAGAGATCATTTCTTGCCAAATCCACGAGCATCAGGTGTTCGGCCTTTTCCTTCGTGTCGTTGCGCATACTTTCCGCATGCTGAGCGTCCTCGGCCGGGGTGGCACCGCGAGGTCGTGATCCGGCAATGGGGTGCGAGATAACTTTTTTTCCCACCACGGTGACCAAAGCTTCGGGCGAGGATCCCACCACCTGGTAGCTCACGCCGGCCTCGTCTTCACACTCCAGGAGATACATGTAGGGGCTCGGGTTCATTTGGCGCAGCACCCGATAGACCTCAAGTGCGGTTGCCGACACATCCAGGGGGAACTGCTGGGAGAGAACGACTTGAAACACATCTCCGTCGCGAATGTGTTTTTTTGCCTGGGCAATCATTGCGAGAAAATCGTCTTTCGCCATCGCCGGCGATGGTGCCACGGCATCCGGTTCTGACCGGCGCTGCAACGTTGATTGGGTTGGGGCCTCCAGGGTTTCACGAAGTGCATCAAGGCGCGCAACGGCGTCGCGAAAGTCGAGCTCGGTGACGCCGTCTGCGGAGTGGGTGAGGGCCACCAGGACGACCTCTGAGCTTTGGTGGTCAATGGCCACAAAATCTTTCACCAACGACATAAACAGCGGCGGAACGCGGTGGGACGCTGGCGAACTTGCCGGCAAATGCTCCAGGTGTCTCACCATTTCCCACCCAATATGGCCCACTAGCCCCCCAGCAAAAGGAGGCAAACCGGGCACCGGGTCACTTCGCCAATACTCGGTCAGTGCATGGAGGGCGCCCAGTGGCTCGGAGGGCATCGGACCGCCAAAAGCGTGTTCCTGACTCATACCGTGGTCACTCCAGAGTGCCTGCCCACCGGATTCGCTCAAAACACCGTGGACGGAAACCCCCAAAAACGAATATCGTGACCACTGCCCTGCCTGGTCAGCGGACTCCAGCAGGAATGACCCCACCGCGCTTCCCAACTTCCGGTACAGCCCCATGGGCGTTTCACTGTCGACAAACAGTCGACGAACGACCGGCACAACCCGCCGGGTCTTACTCTGCTCAATAAAATCTTCGTAGCTGGTGTCAGTCATGCCGAGCTCCCACATCAAAACAGCTTGTGGCACCTGTGTGGCAGGCAGGGCCAACCTGGGTGACACTCAGCAACACCACGTCGCCGTCGCAGTCCAGGCGGGCGCGATGAGCGGTTTGGGTGTGACCGCTGGTGTCGCCTTTGCGCCAATATTCAGCGCGGGAGCGACTGAAATACGTGACCCGGCCTTCGCGAAGGGTTCGCAGTAGCGCTTCACGATCCATCCACGCCACCATCAAGACGGCGAGAGTGTCCTGGTCTTGCGCAATCGCCGGCATCAGTCCGCGAGAATCGAATACGGCACGATCCACAATGGTGTCCTCGGCTGCTACCGCCCACTCTGTGCTCATCGAATGATTGCCCCTGCCGCTCGGAGGTGTTCCTTGACCTCGTGGATGGACACCCTATCGTGGTGAAAAATGGAGGCGGCGAGTACAGCATCCGCACCGGCACGGTAGGCGGCAACGGCGTCGGATGCTCTCCCCGCCCCGCCGGAGGCGATGAGGGGAACGCCCAGGTGGGAGCGAAATGCCTCAATCATCACGACGTCAAAACCCTCTTTGGTCCCATCGGCATCGATGGAGTTCAGGAGGACCTCCCCCGCACCTCTGGCGCACGCTTCTCTTGCCCATTCCAGCGCGTCTGTCCCCGCACTTTGTCGCCCACCGTGGGTGGTGGTGACAAACCCTGAGGGTTGCGTGGCATCGCGTTTAGCGTCGATGGACATCACACAAATTTGGGACCCGAAGTGGGCGGCAATGTCATCCAACAGGGAGGGGTTGGCGATGGCGGCACTGTTCACACTGATTTTGTCCGCTCCGGATTCGAGAAGGCGACCGACGTCGGCGACACTTCTCACCCCGCCCCCCACCGTGAGGGGGATGAACACGTTTTGGGCCGTGTGGCGAACCAAGTCAAAGGTGGTGTCGCGGTCATCAACGGTCGCGCTGACATCGAGAAATGTCAGTTCGTCAGCGCCCTGTTCGCTGTAGAGCGCAGCGAGTTCCACCGGATCTCCCGCGTCTTGCAGGTTGAGAAAATTCACACCCTTCACCACGCGCCCGCGATCGACATCAAGGCAGGGAATAACTCGGAGAGACAGCGACATTAGATTCTGGCGGCGTGAATGGCAGAGACCAGAATCGCCCTGGCGCCCAGAGCATAGAGCTGATCCATGACGCTGTTGGAGTCGTTGCGGGGCACCATCGCTCGCACCGCCACCCACTGGGGGTCGCGAAGCGGTGACACGGTGGGTGACTCAAGCCCCGGGGTAATCGCGGAGGCTTCATCCAGCAGCGCTAAGGGAAGGTCGTAATCCATCAGCACATATTGCTTTGCCACCCACACCCCGCGCAGCCGTCGACGCAAAATATCAATACCGGCAGTGTCGGGGTTGCCGGTGATGAGCACCGCTTCTGACTCCAAAATGATGGGACCAAAGATTTCTAGACCCTGAGCTTTCAAGGTGGCACCGGTAGAAACAACATCGGCAACAGCGTCGGCCACACCCAGTTTCACGGCAACCTCCACGGCCCCATCCAATTGAACAATGGTGGCGTGTACTCCACGGGCATCAAGAAAATTACCCACCAGTAGCGGGTAGGACGTGGCTACCCTTTTACCCTGAAGATCCTCAATGGAGGTCGTTCCCTCGGGGCCGGCGAACCGAAAGGTCGAGTGCCCAAAGCCAAGAGATTCGACCTCTTCGGCTTCACCGGGAGAATCGAGCAGCAGATCACGCCCTGTAATGCCCACATCGAGTGCTCCGGAGCTCACATACGTCGCGATATCTCGGGGTCGCAGATAAAAAAATTCGACGCCGTTTCTGGCATCGGGCACGGTGAGTGCGCGCGCGTCACGCCTGCCGGCGTATCCGGCCTCGACGAGCATTTCCACGGAAGTCTCTGACAGGGTCCCTTTATTGGGTACCGCAACACGCAACGGGGCGTTCATAGTGTGCGATACACATCCTTTGGGTCAATACCCCGGGCAATCATCATGACTTGGAGGTGGTAAATCAGTTGCGAGATCTCCTCGGCGAGGGCTTCGCCGCTCTCATGTTCCGCCGCCATCCAGACTTCTGCAGCCTCTTCGACCACCTTTTTCCCAATCGCGTGGACTCCAGCATCCAAGAGTTCCACGGTGCGCGACCCCACGGGGCGCGACTCCTTGGCGGCCTGCAATTCTTGGAACAGTTGGTCGAAGTTCTTCACTCCCAAAGGGTACCGGGCTTACGCGGGCTTGGTGGCGAGCAGGTCAATGGCGAACACCAACGTCTTGCCCGAGAGACGATGACCACCGCCGGAGGGACCGTAGGCCCACTCGGGAGGACACACCAGCTCTCGTCGACCACCGACTTTCATTCCCGGTATGCCTTCTTGCCAACCCCGAATCAGGCTAGTGAGGGGGAACTCGATGCTTTCCCCACGATTCCAGGAGGAATCAAACTCTTCACCGGTCTCGTATTCCACCCCCATGTAGTGCACTTCCACTATCGCGCCGGGGGTGGCCACGTCACCGTCACCCGCTGTCACCTCAGTGATCACGAGCTCGGTGGGAGCGGCCTCTAAGCGGGGCTCAATCTCGGGTTTGTTCGGATTCATGGTGTGTGTCCTTTCTGGGTAGCCGAGGCACGAAGTGCCTCAATGTTGTGTGCGGGGTCGCCGTGACCGTACACGCTGGAGCCCGCCACAAAGGTGTTTGCTCCGTGGCGCAGCGCGGTGTGAAGCGTATCGATGGTAATTCCGCCATCCACCTGCACCAAGGGAGAGAGATTCTGCTGCTCCAGATACGCCCCAAGCTGATCCAGTTTGGCCATCATGGGGGTAAGAAAAGCTTGACCTCCGGCACCTGGCTCGACCGTCATAATCAGAATGAGGTCGACCAGGTGGAAAAGTTCAAGGTAGTCATCCACAGGGGTGTCAGGTTTCAGCGCAATGCCGGCTTTCGCACCCCGGTCGTGAAGGTCAGAAATGATGGCGGTGGGCGTCGTGGCGGCTTCCACATGAAACGTCACCGACTGCGCACCCATTTCCGCATAGGTCGCGGTGTGCCTATCAGCGTTGTTGATCATCAGGTGCACATCCAAGGGCACCGGTGACACCTGGGCAATGCGCTTGACCATCTGCGGCCCGAAAGAAAGGGAAGGCACGAAATGGTTGTCCATCACATCCACATGCACCGCATCTGCGGTGGAAATCCTCTGCAGTTCCGATTCCATATTCACATAATCTGCGGCCAACACACTGGGGTGAATTCTGATCTGCACCACGTCATCCTACCGATGACACACGCTGGATAAGTTGAACAAACATGGCATCGGTGCCGTGGGTCACGCTCCACAGTTGCACGGCACTCCCCCGTCTCGCACCCATAACGGGCCGGCGTGCGACCCTGTCCAACACGGAGGGGGTGTCCACAAGAATTGCGTCGTGCCTGGCGACGAGCACGGCATCGACGACCTCGGTGGTTTCTGCCAGAACGGGAGAACAGGTCACGTAGGCCACATAACCACCCGGAGCACACAGATCGAGCGCTCGAGTCAGCAAATCTTTTTGCAAGGCCACAAGTTCCGCTAGGTCGTCAAAAGATTTCCGCCACCGAGCTTCGGGGCGCCGGCGCAGTGCACCGAGCCCTGAACACGGTGCGTCGACTAACACTCTGGTGAACCCTGGCCTGGGATCTGTCAATACCTTCGCATCACCGACCACCACGTTCACCACCGAGGGGTTATGGGCAAGCACACCGGCAACAGACTGCTCGACCAATCGGGCGCGGTGGGGAGCTTTTTCCCACGCGGTCACCACCGCGTGGGCCTTCGACGCCTCTGCAGCGAGGACCGCTGTTTTTCCTCCGGGGCCCGCGCACATATCGAGCAGCGAATCTCCCTCGTGAAGCTTTTCCACCCGCGAAAGCATCAGTGCCGCAAGCTGAGAACCCTCATCTTGAACCCGAATCCACCCTTGGGCCACACCTGCGACCGTTGCCGGGTTTCCCCCACTCAACACGGAGCCAAGCGGCGAATAGGGCGTGGGATTCTCGATCGGCTCGGAGAGGCCCGGAAGATGAACCAGAGTCACCCGAGGGGGTTCGTTGTGGGCATCCAACACGGCGCCAAGATCTTCGGCTACTTCACACGTCTCGAGGGCTCGCTCGATCTCCCGGGTGATCCAGGGCGGGTGGGAGTGAAAAGAACCGGTGTCCTCTTCGATAATGCCGGTCCAATACTCCGGGGGCTTTCGAGTTATTCCTCGAAGGAGACCGTTGAGAAAACCCGCAGCTCGTTGCAATCCGGACGCTTTTGCCAATCGCACGCTCTCATCCACCGCAGCATGGCTGGGGATGCGCATGTAGAGCAGCTGGTAGACACCCAGGCGGGCAATAGCAAGAACGTCCGCTTCCAGGGTGGAGGGCTGCCGCCCGGCACCCTCGGCAATAACCGCATCCAGTTCGCCCTCGCGCCGAAGCGAACCGTAGACCATTTCGGTCACTAAAGCCCTGTCTCGCTCATCGAGGGTGCTGGAACTCAGAGCAACGGGTAGGGCAAGGTTTGCGTAGGCACCATCGCGGTTGATCTGAAGCAGAACCTCGAGCGCCACTGCTCTGGCTGAGGGCCCTTTAGCCATGGAGCACAACCCCCTCCGGCACACCGCGGAACCAGTCAGGGGCATTCATCGGTTTTTTGCCAGCGGGTTGGACTCTCTCCAGCTCGAGAGGTTCCCCTCCCGTTCCCACCAACAGCACGTCATCCAGGTGCAATTGCCCCGCTGGGAGTGGGTTGCGTTCGTGGGCCGGAGGCCGCATCTGGAGAATATTTATCCTGTCTCCGGTGTCGCCTCGACGGACGTAGGCGCCAGGTTCCGGCGTGGCTGCGCGAAAACGTCGGTAAATGCTCGCAGCGTCGGCGGCGAGATCAAGAGACCCAAAATCTTTGGCCGGCTTGGGGGCGAATGTGGCGTGGCCCTGTTGAGCGTGTGTGATCAGCGAACCCTCTGCAAAGCTCTTCACAAGGTCCACGATGCCCACCGCAGCTTTCTCCCCCAGTGTGGCAAGAACACTCCCGGTCGTGTCGTGGGGTGCAATGTCGTAGGGGATTGTGGCTGCGATGTCACCGGTGTCGAGCCCCTGATCGAGGCGGAAAAGCGTCACCCCCGTTGTTTCATCACCGGCAAGAATCGCGTGGGGAACCGGAGCCGCGCCGCGCCAGAGGGGCAGTAAGGAAAAGTGTGCGTTCCACCACCCCCCGGCAACCGAGGCCAGCACATCGGGGGAAAGTAAGCGCCCATAGGCCACCACCACGGCAATATCGGGTTTCCACTGCGTCACAACCTTGAGCAACGTGTCAGCATCGGGGGGGGTTTCACGAGGAACACTATGTTCGAGGGCCCAGGTGGACACCGCAGTATCGCGAAGTTCACGCTTTCGCCCCCACGGCTGCGCGGGCTGGGACACAACCCCGACGACGTTGATTCCCGCACCAACCAATGCGGCAAGGCTTGGCAGTGCGACATCGGGGCTTCCGGCAAACATCACTTTCACAGGGGCGAGCCTAGTCAGCTCCGAGGCAAACGCCGGCACCTACTCGCCCATCAACGCATCAAGGCGGTCGGGATCGTCAATGACAATGTGCAGCCGAAGGGATCGACCACGGCTGGTACCCAGAGCTAATTTATTGCGCAATGCCCGCAGCTCCTGTGTGACAAGGTCTCCACCCGCGTAGGGAAAGCGAATAATAATTCGCACCGTTGCATCCTCCATCCCCACGGGGCCCAGCACATCGAGACCGCTAAAGCGCGTCTCCAAGGCTTCGCGGGCCTTGGTGACCAGTTCCGCCGGCCCCGTAATACTCGCAAGCCGCACCGTGGGGGGCAGCCGGAGGGCGGTCCGCTCGGTGATCTCCTCAGAGAGGAGTTGCTCGAAGCGTCCAGAGGCAAGCGCCATGGCAGGGTTACCCGAAACCTCGGTCACGTACGCGGCGCCCTCTGGCCGCACCAGGGAGATAGCGTTTTCCCACGCGTGCAGGGAATCTTCCAGCGCGCGCAGAGATTCTCTCGAGAGCATTGCACCACCATCGAGTAGCAACGCCAGACGGTAGCCTCCCTCCGCTACAGGCTCAGACCCGCGAGTGGCAATAACGACGGCTGGCTGATCGGACACAGAAACCACTCGGTGACTCGCGTCTGATTGGATGACGGGAACGGTGGGAAACGCTCGCCCAATGTCGCTCATCGTGCGACCGATTCCTTGGCCCCGGGGAACAAGATTATTCCCACCACACAGGGCGCATCGCCACGCCACATGCACCACCCCACACCAGCTGCACACCGGCCTAGCCTGCGCTTGGGGCAAACGCAGAGGGCCGTGACAGGTGTGACACATTCCGCGCTCATTGCAGGTGGCGCAGGCAAGGCCGGTGGAAAAACCGCTGCGGAACACCTGGATCAGCACAGGCCCGAGGCGAAGAGCCTCCTTGGCGGCCTGAAAAGCCGCTGAGGGCAACCTGGCTGGCGCTCGGTCACGGTCGGCGCCCACCGACAGTTCTGTGAGAACTACCCGGGGGCGCGCACTCGCAGCGGGAGCGACGGCGGACAAGTAGCCCTGGTCAATCCAGCGTTTCACGCTCAGGCTTGGCAGAAGGCTCGCAAACACGACGGCACACCCCTCGCCCTGGTGTCTCAACAGCGCCACATCTCTCGTGTGGGGATAGGGGGCAAGCGGTTCGCGGTGGGCGTCATCGCCGTCATCCACCACCACGATGGCCCCAAGATTCGGCGCCGGTGCGTACACCGCGTGCCGGGTACCAAGGATGATGATGGGCGCTGACTCCAAACCTCGCAGAAAATTTCCATAGCGCTCGGAGGGCGAACCATCGGCGCGCAACACCACGACCGCTCCCATGCTCGACTCGTCGGCCGACTCCAGCGCCGACTCAAGCGCGTGAAGATAGTGCTCGATGTCACGCCAGGTGGGAACCACGATGATGGTCGACTGCGCGCGGGCAAAAGCTTCCTGGGCTACGGCGATTACCGCCCGACACCCCTGTGGAACCGTATTCGACCCGGCCTGGGCTGTTCCATGGGGAAGATACAGGGCAGTTCTGGCACGGGGTTCCACCATTGCTGACCAGGTCTCTGGTGGAAACCCCTCCACCGACGCCCTCGGTGCTCGCATCGTGCTCGTGCCAACCAGCGAGGGGTCACGCGCCAGCCAGCTCTTTTCTACTCGCACATACCGCGGGGGTATTGCAAGCCTCAGCACATCGGCCGCACTGCCAGCCTGACGCTGCGCTATCGCACTGGCCAAAGACCAAAGCTCGGGGCTGAGAACCGGAACCTTGGAAACCATCTCGGCAATGTCGACCAATGCACCGCTGTGGTCGCTGGTGTCGGCGAGTTCTACCACCCAGCCATAGGAGAGACGAGTCTGGTTTCGCAGGGGAACACGGACTCGCACACCGGCCTGGAGGGCGAGACCATCGGGGATGGAATAGTCAAAAAGCCGATCAAGTTGGGGCAGGCGTGTGTCAAGAACGACCTTGGCGACACGTCTCCCACTGCTCACAATCCACTAGCTTGGCGCAATTCCTCCACCCTGTTGAGACGCTCCCACGGAAAATCGACATCGGTGCGACCAAAATGCCCGTAGGCAGCGGTAGGCAGGAACGGAGTCTTCAACAAATCAAGCTGCTCGATGATGGCCCTGGGTCGGAGATCAAACACCTCCGAAATGGCCGACTCGATGGTGGCCGAGGCCACGTGTTCGGTGCCAAAGGTTTCCACAAAAATGCTCACGGGGTGGGCGGCGCCAATGGCATAGGACACCTGAATCTCGGCTTTGTCAGCGAGCCCCGCCGCAACGACATTTTTTGCCACCCAACGAAGCGCATACGCCGCAGACCGATCAACTTTTGTTGGGTCTTTGCCGCTGAATGCTCCGCCACCGTGGCGAGCAGCACCTCCGTAGGAATCAACAATGATTTTTCTTCCCGTCAGCCCCGCATCGCCATCAGGTCCCCCGGTGACAAAGTCACCGCTGGGATTGATCAAATACCGCGTCTTTGAACTATCGAGGCTGACCAGGGTGAGGACCGGCTCAATCACGTGTTTTTTTAGGTCTCGCTCGATATCGGCGTGGGGAATACCCGGATGGTGCTGGGTGGAGATGACAACCGTGGTGAGCTCCACGGGCACCCCGTTGTCAAAACCAATGGTGACTTGGGTTTTTCCATCGGGGCGGAGGTAGCCAATCGCACCCGTTTTGCGGGCGATGGACAGTTGCTGCGCCAACCGGTGCGCCAACCACAGAGGCATGGGCATGTAGGTATCGGTCTCTGTCGTGGCGTAGCCAAACATGATTCCCTGGTCGCCCGCACCCAACGAGTCGTAGGGGTCGGTGGAGGAACCCACCCGGGTTTCCCAGGCGTGATCTACGCCGCCTGCAATATCCGGGGATTGTTGGCCAAGTGAAAGATGGAAGGCGAACGTCTCGGGATCGATCCCGTAGGCGAGTTCTGTGTAGCCAATGGAGCGGACGACGTCGCGCACAATGCTCTCCACGTCAACCGTGGCCTGTGAACTAACCTCACCGGCCACGTGAACCATGTTGCCGGCCGTGAGTGACTCAATCGCGCACCGAGAATCGGGATCACCCGCGAGGAAAGCGTCGAGCAGTGCGTCGCTGATCTGGTCGCACATTTTGTCGGGGTGACCTTCTGTCACCGATTCTGAACTGAAATAGCGCATGAGCCTTGCCTATCGATCAAGCAGAGCATCCAGAATGAGCCCCGCAACGGAATGTTTCGTTCCTTCGAAGGTCAGTGACTGCGGGCTCGCGCTAAATATCAGTGTCACTGCCGTCCGTACTGGTCCAAAGCCTATCTGAACCCCCACCTGGTTGAGAACAATCACGTCGGCATTTTTTACCGACAATTTTTCCTGGGCAGCAGCCAGGCGGTCGTCTTCGCTGTCGTGGGTTTCTGCCGCAAACCCCACCACAGTTTGACCGGGGACGCTTCGCAAACCAAGCTCGGCAAGAATATCGGGAGTCCGAACCAGCGTGGGGCTCCAGGTCTCCCCCAGGTTCTTTTTCGACAGTTTTTCTTCCGACACAGACTGGGCGACCCAGTCGGCGACCGCGGCGGCCATCACCACCATCGACGCATCAGCACTATGGGTGAGCATGGCCTCTCGCATCGACTCCGCGGTTTGAGCCTCGACGACGGTCATGCCCCGGGGACGTGGCACCTCCAGGTGAGCTGCTACGAGGATCACCTCTGCTCCGCGTGCTGCGGCTGCCTGAGCAATCTCGACACCCATTTCCCCACTGGAGCGGTTGCCCAGAAAACGAACCGGATCGAGAGGCTCCCTGGTTCCCCCGGCAGAGACGACCACTTTTTTGCCCGCCATGGTGGGGGGCTGGAGCAGTGTCCAAGCGAACTGGGCAATGTCGGCAGGCTCCGACATGCGGCCCACACCGTGGTCGCCCCCGGTCAATTCACCACTGGCTGGACCCACCACGTGCACACCGCGGGATTCAAGAATCGCAATGTTTTCCGTCACGCTGGGGTGCTCCCACATTTCGGTGTGCATCGCAGGCGCAATCACCACGGGCGCCTGGGTAGCGAGAAGGGTGGTGCCCAGGAGATCACCGGCAAGACCCGCTGCCATGTTCGCTATCTGGTTGGCCGTCGCCGGAGCGATAATCACGAGGTCAGCCTGTTGCCCGAGGGCCACATGCCTGACCTCTGCGACGTGATCAAACAGGTCACTGGTTACCGGGTTTCTCGATGCGGCCTCCCACGTGGGCAGCCCGACAAATTTGAGCGCAGAGTGGGTGGGAACCACCGTGACGGAGGCCCCGCGCTTGACCAAATCCCGCACCAGAGATACCGCTTTATACGCAGCAATTCCGCCCGCCACACCGACAACGATGCGAGGGCGCAGGGGAGCCTCAGAAGGCGCCGGCACAGTGTCCTATTCGGAAGCGCGCTGGAGAACCAGCTTGCCTTCGTTGATCTCGCGAAGGGCGATACTGAGGGGTTTCTCATCCACCGTGGAGGGAACCAGTGGGCCTACGTGCTCGTAGATGCTGCCATCGCCGAGGTCGGAGTAGTAGGCATTGATTTGACGTGCTCGTTTTGCCGCAAAAATCACCAGTTGATACTTCGAATCAACGGCCCTCAGCAGCTCATCAATGGGGGGCTTAATAATTCCATCGCGATTTAGGGACATGTTCACTCCTTGAAGGCTGTGGCGTCATACGACGACGTTACTAAGTCTACGATGCTTTGTCCTGCGTGGGCGACGTCATCATTGACGATGCGTGCATCCCACTGATGTTCACCAGTCAATTCTGCCTTCGCGGTGGCAAGTCTTCGCCTTCTCTGGGCATCATCTTCGGTCCCACGAGCCACCAGCCGGCGCTCCAACTCCGCAAAAGTCGGTGGAGCAATGAATATGGTGAACGCATCGTTCATTCTTTTTTTGATCACCTTTGCGCCCTGGACATCAATTTCAAGAATCACGTTTCTCCCTGCATCGAGCTGGTCTTCCACCGCGCCACGCGGAGTTCCATAGCGGTGTTCACCGTGAACCACAGCCCATTCGAGCAGCTCATCGTCTGCCACCAACGAATCAAATCGTGATGCGCTGACAAAAAAGTAGTGATCACCCTCGCTCTCCCCCCGGCGGGGAGCTCGGGTGGTCGCGGAAATGCTCGCCACAAAATTCTCGTTGTGTCGCGTAATCCACGACACGATCGTTCCTTTGCCGACACCGCTTGGGCCGACCACAACCACTAAAGTTCCTCGTTGCGCGGCAAAATATCGCCGGTAGAGGGCCACCACCTCACGCCGCAGTGCAGCGCGCTGGCGCACCCGCAGACCACCGAGCGTTGCCGTGGGGGAAATACGCAGTGCTTCGAGAATGCGTGCCACCTTCGTCACCCCCAACCCTGGAACCGCGCGAAGAAACCATTCGGTGCGAAGTCCCGAAAGCGCAGGATCCGCACCACCTTCCGAAGCCTGGTCAAACAGCTCGATAATCGTGGGGTGGCCCGAAGGAATGGCTGCTTTCACCTGTGCCCGGCGGCGACGCATCGCCACGGCAAGGGTGGAGGATTCGTGAGGATCAAAGGGTGCCATCACACAGACAGCTCTCTTTGTGCATCGCCGACGCGGTCAACAAAGCCTTCCGGGCCGCCCTCGGAGAGCGATCGCGCTGCAACGGCAAGGATGCTGCGACTGGCGGGGAAAATGTCCAGCCAGCGAGCAAAGGCTGCTCCTTGCTGACCGAAGCCGGGCGACAGAATCGGCATGCCGGGGTAGTGAGCCATATCAATGCCCATGGCAGCCTGATTGACCGTTGCGCCGAGCACCACCCCTAACCCCGCGCTGTGTGAGGGAGATGACCGAGCAAAGGTGGCCAGTTGATCGATGATCTCCCGAGCCACTGTGCCCCCGGAGGTGGTGATGGCACTCTGAGTGGCCCAGGCTTCAGGGTTTGATGTTGCGGCTAACACAAACACCCCTTTGTGCGCAGCCACCGCCTGCTCCATCGCAGGCAGGAGGGAGCCAAACCCTAAATAGGGGCTCAGGGTAAGTGCATCGACTTCAAAGTCTGCTCCGGGCATCAACCACGCACTCGCGTAGCCCCGGATCGTGGTTCCAATATCACCTCGCTTGGCATCACCGATGGTGAGAATGCCCGCGGTTCGAAGCATCCCTAACATTTCTGCCAAGACGCTCATTCCTGTAACACCGTGGCGTTCAAAAAACGCGACCTGGGGTTTGACCACCGCGACGTTGGCTTCGCCAACTGCAGCTACCACCCGGTTGGCCCACCCCCTTAACCCTTCGGGGGTATCAGTAAAACCCCACTCCGCCAGGGTTTCAGGGTGGGGGTCAAGCCCCACACACAGAACAGCTCCGTCAGCAATCCACCCCTCGAGCGCTGTGGCAAAGCTCACGCCGATTCCCGGTCCCTGGCGTAATCTTGCAGGCTTTTCACTGAGGGCCACTCGGGGCGGACCTCCATGGATGCCACGGCGGCTCCCACCTGGGCAATGGTGGTGAACAGTGCTTTATCAGCTGCCACCGTGGCGGTGCGAATCTCGTAACCGTCTGCCCGGGCACTCCGACCTCGGGGAGTATTGATGACGATGTCGATGTCGCCGGCGTGAATCAGTTCGACGATGCTCGGACCTTCCGCCACCCCGGACTCGGTGTGCTTGCGGACAACCTCCGCCGCAATTCCATAGCGGGCAAGCGTTTCTGCTGTTCCCTCAGTGGCCATCACCCGGAAACCCATTTGGGACAGTCTGAGGATGGGTAACACGACACTTCTCTTGTCGCGATCAGCCACAGAAACAAACACGGTTCCCTCCCTGGGAAGTCCGCCATACGCCGCGTCCTGGCTCTTTGCGAAAGCTTCGGGGAACGAGGCCCCGATGCCCATCACTTCACCGGTGGAGCGCATTTCTGGCCCCAAAATGGAATCCACAATCTCGCCCGCCGGCGTCCGAAAACGTTTGAATGGCAACACCGCCTCCTTGACCGACACCGGTGAGGTGGGGGGGACCCGTCGGCCATCTTTCTCCGGCAAGACACCCTGCTTGACAAGATCATCAATGCTCGACCCGGTCATGACCAAAGCTGCTGCGCGCGCCAGCTGAATTCCGAGAGCTTTTGACACGAAGGGCACGGTTCGACTAGCTCGAGGGTTAGCCTCCAGAACGTAGAGAACCCCCGCGGCAACCGCGAACTGGACATTGATGAGACCCCGCACGCCGATCCCGGCGGCCAGTTTTTCTACCGCGGCGCAGACGTTGGCGACCACTTGGGCACCGAGGGTGACGGGGGGCAATGTGCAGGCGGAGTCCCCCGAGTGAATCCCTGCCTCTTCAATGTGTTCCATCACGCCACCGACGTAGAGGCGTGACCCGTCATAAATCGCGTCCACATCGATTTCGACCGCGTCATCCAAGAAGCGGTCGACCAGGAGAGGAGCGTCTCGTCCAACAATCGCAAACTCCTGAATCCGGTCGAAGTAGCCCACGAGCGATTCTTGGTCGTAGATGATCTCCATTCCCCGGCCGCCCAGCACGTAGCTTGGACGAACCAGCACGGGATAGCCGATCTCCGTGGCAATAACAATGGCACCCTCGAGGTCGACCGCTGTCCCGTTCCGGGGCGCAACCAGGCCCGCTTCCTCCAGAATGCGAGAAAAAGATCCGCGTTCTTCCGCAAGATCAATGGCCCCGGGACTGGTCCCGAGAATTGGCACACCGGCAGCTTCTAGCCCCTCAGCGAGCCCCAATGCCGTCTGACCACCAAGCTGCACCAGCACCCCAAGAAGTGTGCCTGCGGCACTTTCCTGGTGAACGATTTCCAAGACATCCTCGAGTGTCAAGGGCTCAAAGTAGAGACGGTCACTGGTGTCGTAGTCGGTGGACACCGTTTCGGGGTTGCAATTGATCATGATTGTTTCAAACCCGGCATCGCGCAGAGCAAACGCCGCGTGAACGCAGGAGTAATCAAATTCGATTCCCTGCCCAATTCGATTAGGCCCCGACCCCAAAATAATGACTTTGGTGGCAGCGGTGGGGACGACCTCGGACACCTGGTCGTAACTGGAGTAGTGGTAGGGCGTGAGAGCGGGAAACTCACCGGCACAGGTATCCACCGTCTTAAAAACGGGTCGCAACCCCAGAGAGTGACGAAGCGCTCGCACGCCACCTTCGTCCACACCACGAATTTGAGCTATTTGCCCGTCAGAGAGCCCGTGTTCCTTCGCCAGGCGCAAAACCTCCAGGGTGAGGTTCGCAGCTTGGTCCACCTCGGTCGCAACCTCGTTGATCAGCACGATTTGGTCGAGAAACCAGGGGTCTATGCCTGTTGCGGCATACATCTCTTCGACACTTGCTCCGAGGCGCAAAGCCTGTTGCACGGTGATGATTCGACCATCCGTGGGAACAGCAGAGCGGCGAATCAGTTCTGTTTTCGTCGCATTCTGCTCACCCCAGTGGAAAGAGCTGCCACGCTGCTCGAGAGACCGAAGTGCTTTGTTCAGGGCTTGGGGGAAGCTGCGCCCCAACGCCATGGCCTCGCCCACTGACTTCATGGTGGTGGTCAACGTGCGATCCGCCAGCGGGAATTTTTCAAACGCAAAGCGGGGAACTTTCACCACGACGTAGTCAAGAGTTGGCTCGAAGGAGGCCGGAGTCACGCCGGTGATGTCATTGGGGATCTCGTCCAGGCGGTAACCCAGAGCGAGTTTTGCGGCAATTTTGGCGATCGGAAAGCCTGTGGCCTTGGACGCCAGGGCGGAACTTCGAGAAACCCTGGGGTTCATTTCAATCACAATGATGCGCCCTGTGTGAGGGTCCACGGCAAACTGGATGTTGCATCCTCCCGTATCGACACCGACCCTGCGGATAATGTCGATTCCCAAATCACGTAGTCGCTGGTATTCCTTATCGGTCAGTGTGAGAGCAGGCGCGACGGTGATGGAGTCTCCCGTATGCACACCGACCGGATCGACATTTTCGATCGAACACACCACAACGGTGTTATCAGCCCCATCGCGCATCATTTCCAGTTCGTACTCTTTCCACCCCAGGATGGACTCCTCCAACAGCACCTCTGTGGTGGGGCTCTGATGCAGCCCGTCGGTCACCATACGAACCAGCTCATTTTCGTCGTGTGCAAAACCAGAACCCAAGCCACCCATGGTGTACGAAGGTCGAATGACCAGCGGGTACCCTAAATCCTTCGCAAACTCTTTTGCTTCCTCGACGGTTTTTGCGATGAAACTGCGCGCAACATCACCGCCAAGATCCAGCACGAGGTCCTTGAAAATCTGGCGGTCTTCGCCGCGCTGAATCGCCTCAAACGACGCCCCGATCAATTCCACGCCGTAGCGCTCGAGGATCCCCTCGGTGTGGAGTGCCATTGCGGCGTTGAGTGCTGTTTGCCCACCGAGGGTGGGCAAAATGGCATCGGGCTTTTCTTTCGCAATAATTGCTTCCAAGACCGCCGTGGTAATCGGCTCGATGTACGTTTGGTCAGCAAACCCGGGGTCGGTCATAATCGTAGCCGGGTTCGAATTGACCAGAATCACGCGGATACCTTCCTCGCGCAACACACGACATGCTTGCGTTCCCGAATAGTCAAACTCGGCAGCTTGACCAATCACAATGGGTCCGGATCCGATCACAAGCACGCTGTGGATGTCGTCGCGTTTTGGCATTCTTACTGTCCTCTTTTTGCTGGTGCGCGGTGGTCCAGAACAAGGTCTCTAAACCTGTCGAAAAGATGATTGGCGTCTCGTGGCCCCGCTGCCGCTTCAGGATGGTACTGAATCGAGAATGCTGGCAGGTCCAACGCTCTCAAGCCCTCCACGACCTGGTCGTTCAAGCTGATGTGAGAAACCTCAACACGACCGAAACCCGCGGGAGAGTCAATAATGCCCTCTCGGGGAGCATCGACAGCAAAACCGTGGTTTTGCGAGGTGATTTCCACGCGTCCCGTCGTTTTATCCAACACCGGTTGGTTGATTCCTCGGTGGCCGTATTTCAGTTTGTAAGTGTCAAAGCCAAGCGCACGTCCCAGCAGCTGGTTGCCGAAACAGATCCCGAAAAACGGCAACCCGGCGCGCAACACTTCTTGCAGCAGAGCAATGTGGGCATCGCTCGCAGAGGGGTCACCGGGGCCGTTGGAATAAAACATGGCCACAGGTGAGACAGCCATGACGTCAGAAAAGTCGCAGTGCTGGGGCAAGACGTGAACCTCAAAACCCCGGGCGGTTAGTTGGTGAATTGTGGATTCTTTTATTCCCAGATCCAGCACGGCAAGTGCACCGATCAACTCACCCACCGCTGACACGACGCGGGGCACCTTGACGCTGACCAGTTGGGAGAGGTTACGCCCCGCCATGCTGGCGGCGTCACGCACGTGGTCGCTCTGCTGCTGGTCAGAAAGCTTGAGGGATGCTCCACTGAACACTCCCCCGCGCATCACTCCCGATTCTCGCAAAATAAGGGTGATTGCTCTGGTGTCAACGCCGCTGATTCCGACTACGCCATCGGCAATTAAGTCAGATTCCAGATCTCTGGTGGAGCGGAAATTGGAGGGCCTCGGGGAAAGGTTTCTCACCACAAAACCTTCAACCCAGATGCGGCGCGACTCGGCATCCTCATCATTCATTCCCGTGTTGCCGATGTGGGGGGCAGTCATCACGACGATTTGGCCGGCATAGCTCGGGTCGGTCAGAGTCTCCTGATACCCGGTCATGCCGGTGGAAAACACGACTTCACCCACCGTGTGCCCGAGGGCACCCATCGCGTAGCCGTCGAAGCGGCTGCCATCTTCCAACACCAAAACTGCTCGGTTGCGGTTCATGCCGTCTCCTTGAAAAGAGTGTTAATTGCTGCCACGGAGCCCTGGATATTACTATCCACCAGACGGAAATAACTTTCCACCTGGTGGGTTCCCAACAGCCACTGAACCATCAGGAGGCCATCGGGTTCAACAACACGGTCGATAGTCCAGGTCGCCACTCCCGCACTCAAGCCTTTGGGGCCAGGCAGCAAGAGGGGTGCTGATCCCCGGGAGGTAAGCACGAGCCCTTCGGGGTGCAGGGCTATGGTTGCCCGGGCACGGTACTTCAAAGGCCCAAGCGCAACCCGCTCGAGAGGGGAACCCGTTTCCGTTGTTCCCACATACAGCGCATTCAGCAACCCGAGGGCCTCGCTGGTGGGAACATCAAAGCGCAATAGCTCGGCCCACGGCTCATATTTCTTGCCCCGCCTGCGCCAACCCCAGAGCGCACCAGACAGTGCCAAAGCCCCCACAGTTAACACCATAATCGCCGCTATTTCTTGTGTCATCAGATCTCCCCTTTTTTTCTACTCACGCGCTCTGGCTCACACAGGTGGCCGTTCTCCACGGTCTGGATCCCCCCAAAGAATGTGTATCGCACACTTCCCGGCAGGGCCAAGCCCTCAAAAGGATTATTGGAACTTAAACTTCCCCGTACCGGGTTGGCAGCCTGAGCAGGGTCTACCAGCGTGAGGTGTGCCGGAGAACCCAGCGCTAGCGGAAACTCATACCCCCGAAGCGAACCAATCTTTGCGGGCCCCGACGACAGAATTCTTCCCACGTCACCCATGCTGATGTGCCCCGGCTCGACCAGTGTGTGCAACACAACGGGAAGCGCAGTTTCTAGCCCCAGCATCCCAAAAGCAGCCTCTTCAAAAGAACAGTCTTTTGATTCACTGGGGTGGGGGGCATGATCTGTGGCGACAATATCAATAATCCCCTGCCCCACTGCTTCGCGCAGGGCCAGTGTGTCTTCACTACGCCGAAGGGGTGGATTCACTTTAAACCTCGGGTCAAACGCGGCGACCATATCTTCGCTCAACAGCAGATGGTGGGGGGTCACTTCGGCCGTCACAGCGATTCCTCGGGATTTTGCCCAGGCGATGACCTCTACCGACCCCGCCGTGGATACGTGACAGACGTGAAGTCGAGCTCCCACAGACTGCGCCAACAGCACGTCCCGAGCAATGATGGTCTCTTCGGCCACCCCGGGCCACCCCGACAACCCCAGCCTGCCGGCGAGGGCGCCCTCATTCATTTGGGCACCCCGGGTGAGGGCAGGATCCTGAGAGTGCTGAGCAACGACGCCACCCAGGGAAGCAACCAGCTCTAGTGCGCGGCGCATCAGGGCCGAATCCGACACGCAGTGTCCGTCATCGGAAAATACTCGCACCTTGGCAGGGGATGAAGCCATATCGGAAATGGCAGCCAACTCCGCGCCGAGGAGCCCCTTACTCACCGCACCGACGGGGCGAACATCAACATACCCCGCGTCACGACCTAGCTCCCACACCTGGTTTGTGACCGTTACAGTATCGGCCACGGGGGTCGTGTTCGCCATCGCGTGGATGGCGCTAAAGCCACCAAGCGCGGCCGCCTGGGAACCGGTCAGCACGGTCTCAGCCTGTTCGCCACCAGGCTGGCGCACATGGGTGTGAAGATCGACCAGACCCGGAAGCGCGACAAGGCCTTCGGCCTCGAGTGTGGATGCCCCTCGGGAGAGTTCTTCTGGCAACACAAACACTCCATGGGAAATAGCGAGGTCACCGGAGGCCCCCCCATTCACACGTGCACCCACAATGAGGTATTCACTCACGACGATCCCCCCACACTTCATACAGCGCAGCCATGCGCACCGACACACCGTTTCGTACCTGGTCAAGAATGACGGACCGAGAAGAATCTGCCACGTCGGAGGCAATCTCCATTCCCCGGTTCATCGGTCCGGGATGCATCACCACGGCGTGATCCACCAGAGTCGCGGCGCGCGCAGAGCTCAAGCAGTAGCGCCTGCGATAGTCATCCGGTGTGGGAAAGCTATCAGGGGCTATGCGTTCGCGCTGAACTCGCAGCATCATCACCGCGTCGGGTTTCGTCGCGAGCGCTTCATCAAAGTCGGAGGTCACCTGAACCGGCCATTGCTCTACACCGCGGGGCATGAGTTCGGGCGGCCCCACAAGAGTGACCGCGGCACCCAGCGTTGCCATCAGGGCAACGTTCGAGCGAGCGACGCGGGAATGAGCGATGTCACCCACAATCACCAGGTGCACGCCGGCCAAATCTTTTCCCAGGGGGTCCTGGTGATGGCGTTGGCGAAGCGTTGCAGCATCAAGAAGCGCCTGTGTGGGATGTTCAAAAATACCGTCGCCTGCGTTAATGACCGCCCCCGTCACCCACCCTGAGTCCGCCAATCGCTTCGCTGCACCGGAGGCAAAATGGCGAATCACGATAATGTCGGCACCCATGGCTTCGACCGTTTGAGCGGTGTCTTTCAGGCTTTCACCTTTTGACACACTTGACCCATGAACCTGAAATGTCATCACGTCTGCCGACAACCGCCGCGCGGCCGCCTCAAAAGACAGACGCGTCCTGGTTGAATCCTCGAAAAATAGGTTGACCATCGTGACCCCGCGAAGCGTTGGCAACTTGGGGACGCGGCGCTCCGCCACAGCGGAAAACTCCCATGCGACATCGAGTAAGCGCAGTGCTTGCTCGCGGGAAAGGTCGCTGATCTGGGTCAGATGTTTCACGAGACCACCAGCACTTCATCCACACCATCGGTTTCGACAAGCTTCACCGTGATCCGTTCGCCGGGCGCCGAGGGTAAATTCTTTCCCACATGATCTGCACGAATCGGGAGTTCCCGGTGGCCCCGATCCACCAACACGGCAAGTTTCACCATCTTGGGACGCCCAAGCGCAGTAAGCGCATCGAGAGCGGCCCTTACCGTTCGACCAGAGAACAGCACATCGTCCACAAGGATGACCACTTTGTCATCAATCCCCCCGGCGGGAATCGTCGTGGGTGCCGGGGTACGATGGCCACCCGTGGCGATGTCATCGCGAAACATGGTGACATCGATGCTCCCGAGTGGAATTGGTCCCCCGGTAATTTCTTCCATAACAGCACAGAGCCTCGCGGCAAGAATCGCTCCCCTGGTGGGGATTCCCAGAAGGACCACGTCCGCGCAGTCCGGGACAGCTTCCACAATCTCGTGGCCAATACGACGGAGGGTTCTCTCGATATCTGACTGCGACAGTACGGCATGCGTGCTCATCGAGCCCTCCTTCCGCGCCTCACGGGACGCTTGTTAAAGCAGGTCGTAAAAACAGTGTAACTCACTGCTTGGGCTGGACCTCCGTCGAGGAAGTGTGCTCCGCGATGGCCGAAAGAATTCCGTGAACAAAGCCCCCGGACGCTTCGGTGCTCAACTCTGAAGCAAGCTCCACTGCCTCAGAAATCACCACAGCGAGGGGAACATCGAGGTTGTAAAGCATTTCCCACACTCCGATTCGCAACACAGCCCGATCAACCGTTGGCATGCGCTCGAGTGGCCACGATTCACTGGTGTCGGATAACAGCCGGTCAATCTCGTCACCATGAGCAAGGACACCCTCGACCATTTCTTTGGCATACCCCCAGCTTGATGAGCGCTCCGGCTGTCGGGAGGCAATCATTTCGGCTTCTTCGAGAGCGATTTCGAGCTCAACTCCACGAACATCAGCGCTGAAAAGAACATCCAGCGCTCGTTTCCGAGCTTTGCGACGGGCGCTCACTCGTCGCTCACGCGACCAAGGTAGTCGCCCGTGCGAGTGTCGACCTTAACTTTTGTGCCCTGTTCGACGAAGAGGGGAACCTGGATTTCAAAACCTGTTTCGAGTGTTGCAGGCTTGGTGCCCCCCGTGGAACGGTCTCCCTGAAGGCCAGGTTCAGAGTAGGTAATTTCCAGCACGACGGATGCCGGAAGGTCGATGTAGAGAGCTTCGCCCTCATGCATGGCAATGGTGACGGCCTGGTTGGTCAACATGAAATTGGCCGCATCCCCCACGACAGGGCCGGGCACCGTCACCTGATCAAAATCGACCTGATCCATGAAGACATAATCGGCCCCGTCCTCATACAAAAAGGTGTAGTCGCGACGATCCACGATGGCAAAATCCACTTTGGTGCCCGCATTGAAGGTTTTATCGACCACTTTGCCTGAGCGCACATTTTTCATTTTGGTGCGCACAAAAGCTCCACCCTTGCCGGGTTTCACATGCTGAAACTCGACAACAGCCCACAGCTGCCCATCAAGGTTCAGCACGCTGCCGTTCTTGATCTCATTGGTTGTCGCCACGGGGGGTCCTTTCGAGAATGGTAATCATCTGGTCGAGAGCCAGCAGGTAGGAGTCAGACCCGAAACCGGCGATCACACCTGTTGCAACGCCGCTGATGACGGAGTTGTGGCGAAACTCTTCCCGGGCATGCGGGTTGGAGAGGTGGATCTCAATTAACGCAAGCCCCGCACCGCTCACCATGGCGCACGCGTCGCGCAGCGCATAAGAGTAGTGGGTGAACGCCGCAGGATTAATGATGACCGGTGTTTTTTCATCCACCGCGCGATGCATGATGCCCACAAGTGTCGCCTCGTCATCGGACTGAACGAAATCAAGCTCCATGTGCCGAGGAAGCCGAACCCTCATGGCGTGTTCGATGTCGCCCAGAGTGTCACCGCCGTATATCTCAGGTTCTCGATGGCCCAGCCGCCCCAGATTGGGGCCATTGACGACCATGATGCGAACCATAGGACAACTCTAGCTGGTGTGCTGGGCAAGCTCTTGGTAGGACGCAAACAGCACCGAGTCATCCGCAATGGCTAAGACGCGGGGTTTGCCCACCCCATCTAAAACGACGAAGCGCAACACGCCGCCCCGGGATTTCTTATCTTTTCGCATCGAAGCGAGCAAACCGGACCAGCGCGCCTGCGGGTAATCCAGCGGTAAACCGAGGGATCCAAGGATTGAGCGGTGTCTGTCCACCTGGTCGTCACCAAGATGGGCTACGAGGCGCGAAAGCTCCGCGGCGAACACCATCCCAATTGATATCGCCGCACCATGCCTCCACTGGTAACGCTCAGCGTGTTCGATGGCGTGGCCCAGCGTGTGACCGTAGTTGAGAATTTCCCGCTGGCCTGCTTCAAAAAAGTCGTCGCCCACCACCGCGGCTTTCACTGCCACAGCCCGGCGGACTAACTCCATGAACACCGCTGAGGTGGTGTCCTGGGCTTCGTCAGGATGCTCTTCAATTAGTTCCAAAATTTTCTCGTCCCGGATAAAGCCACACTTGACGACTTCAGCAAGCCCGGTTCGCACCTCGTTGAGGCTGATACTGGCAAGAAGATCGGGGTCGATGATGACAGCGTTTGGCGCATAAAATGCCCCCACAAGGTTCTTACCCTCTTGGGTGTTGACCCCTGTTTTTCCGCCAATGGCCGCATCGACCATCCCTAACACAGTGGTCGGGACGTGAAATAGGGGAACCCCTCGCAGCCAGTTGGCAGCGACAAACCCTGCGAGGTCGGTGGTGGCGCCCCCACCAAGAGAGACGATGGCGTCATTGCGCTGGAAATCGAGTTGGCCCAGTATCCCCCAGCAAAATGCGGCAACTTCGACCCGTTTGGCACCTTCCGCGTCGGGAAGCTCTACCAGGAATACCTCGCGATCCACCGCCAAAGTGTCCCGAAGCCCCCCCGCGATAAGAGCGAGGGCAGGCGCATGAATGATGACGACTTTTCTGGAATCCCCGGGGAGAAGTGCCCGGAGCTCACCGAGGGATCCTGCCTCCATCAGCACGGGGTAATCGCCTCGCTGGGCATTTGACACAGTGATTCGAGAGGGAATAGTCACGGTTTCTCCTGTGTTTCCAGCCACACAACAATGTCGTTTGCAACATGATCAATCGGTCGGTTACTGGTATCAAACATCTCATCGGCGACCTCGCGATACCAGGGATCACGCTCTGCAACGAGACGTGTCCAGGTCTCCACATCCCCAGCCAGAAGTGGACGTTTCGAGTTTTGTATTCTCGGCTCCACCGCCTCGGGGGAAATAGTCACCCACGCGACGAGCAGGGGATGCAGGTCCTTGCGAGTGTCGGGGTCGATGATTGCTCCCCCGCCCAGAGACACCACGCCGTCGGTGGAGAGCGCACTCACCACTGCAGCTCTCTCGAGCGAGCGAAAAACGGGCTCACCCTGCTCCTGGAAAATCTGAGGAATGAGACCGTGCTCTGCCTGGATAAGAGAATCGGTATCCACGTAGCTCACCCCTAAAAGGTGGGACACGCGTTTTCCCAAACGAGACTTCCCCGCTGCGGGCGGACCCACCAGCACAAGGAGTGGCGCTTGGCTCACGAAGCCCCTGAAGAAGCCGGAGCAATCGTGTCGGGTATCGAGGAAAGATAACTGTCTCTGTTGCGCATCACCTCGGCAAGAGAATCCCCACCAAACTTTTCAAGGATCGCATCCACGATAACGAGAGAAACCATGGCTTCTGCGACGATCCCGGCTGCCGGAACAGCACAAACGTCGGAGCGCTGGTGGTGGGCGATTGCTTCCTTGCCCGTAGCGGTGTCAATGGTGCGAAGTGCACGAGGAACGGTGGAAATAGGTTTCATTCCCGCTCGCACCCGAACGACGCCACCGGTGCTCATTCCGCCTTCAATACCTCCGGCGCGGTCGCTGGTGCGTTCAATACCGCCCTCACCGACAACGATTTCGTCGTGGGCTTCTGAGCCACGACGGGTAGTGGTGGTAAAACCATCCCCCACCTCGACGCCTTTGATGGCTTGAATACCCATCAGAGCACCTGCGAGGCGCGAATCAAGACGCCTGTCCCAATGCACGTAAGAGCCAAGGCCAGGCGGCAAACCACGCACCACGACCTCGATAACACCCCCAAGAGTGTCACCTTCTTTATGGGCGGCATCTACCTCAGCGACCATGGCACGAGCAGTTTCTTCGTGCGCGCACCGTAGGGGGTCGTCGTCGAGACGCGCCACATCAGAGGCGTGAGGGATGGGAGCCCCCTCCGGCACCGCTACGGGCCCGATGGCCACGGTGTGGCTGAGGACATCAATTCCCAACTGGGTGAGCAACGCTCGTGCCACAGCCCCCAACGCAACCCTGGCCGCTGTTTCACGCGCGCTCGCACGCTCCAAAACAGGCCTGGAGTCATCAAAACCATACTTTTGCATCCCGGCAAGATCCGCGTGTCCGGGGCGCGGTCTCGTGAGCGCGCCTGCGCGCCCCCCCTCGAGCTCTTCGGGTGCGACCGGGTGCGGACTCATCACCGTTTCCCATTTGGGCCATTCGGTGTTGGCGATGCGCAAAGAAATCGGCCCGCCCTGGGTGACTCCGTGGCGAATTCCACCCGAAAGTGTCACCTCGTCGGCTTCAAACTTCATCCGGGCACCGCGACCGTAGCCGAGACGCCGTCTCGCCAAATCTTCCTGCACGTCCGACAGGAGCAGGGGAACGCCGGCGGGAAAGCCTTCCACAACGGCAGTGAGTTCGGGGCCGTGTGACTCACCGGCAGTTAACCATCGAAGCATGTCGCCATTATCCCATGAGAAGCGGCGAGGCAGGGTCAGGAACCAGGCCGAGCGAAATTTTCATGGCTTCCAGGACGGCGTCTTCGTTCGCCAGGGGATGCAGGGCATCCTGGTGGACGAATAATCTGACCTGGATGAGAGCTTGGTGAACGAGCATCCAGAGCCCTGAAATAACAGGGTTGGAGGAGCGCTCCCACTGGCTCGCAAGAGGTGATGGCCACGGGTGATAACTCACATCAAAGAGCGCGGAGTTGGCCAGAAGTTCAGGGGTCGCTCGAAAATCAACCGCTTCCCCACCGGGCACAGTGGAGGCGACCACGTCCCACACTCCCTCCGGCACGCCATCGGCCATATCGAACACCGTGACGTGCAGCCCCAGCTCGCGAAGCACCCGGGCTGTGGGCTCTGCTCGCGGCGGGGACCGCACGAGCAGCCCAATGTCGGAGGTTCCCAGAAGGGACAGTCCACATCCGATGGCGCGTGCCGTTGCTCCTGCGCCCAAGACCAGCGCCCGCTGGGGGTGAAGTCCGTGATCGCGCATGGCTCCACTGACCCCCCACGGGTCCGTGGAGAACAGTGTGGGTCCCTCATCAGTGAACACCACTGTGTTGGCAACCCCTAGCCGGGTTACGACCGGGTCCTGCGAGGAAACCACAGCAAGAATGTCTTGCTTCAGGGGCATCGTCAAAGACAAGCCCACGAGGTTATCCACGCGCGCCGCAAAAGAGTCGGCCAGCGTGGTTTCGTCCACTTGCCTCGACTCGTATTCCCAGGCCAGGCCTAAGGCGTCATACGCCACGCGATGCAGGGTGGGTGACAGCGAATGCCCAATGGGTGACCCCCACACCTCAGCGCGGTTCCTAACAGTAGGCACCGTTTTCCTCGCTCTCGCGACACCAGTTGATCCACTGGTCTACCGCAACGAGGTGTTCGGCAAAGGTCCTCGAGAACACGGTTTCTCCGGTGCGCAAATCGACAGAAACGAAGTACACCCAATCCCCATCGGCTGGGTTGAGGGCAGCATCAATAGCCAGATCACCCGGTAGCGAAATAGGTCCGGGAGGCAACCCGGTAAAAACATACGTGTTGTAGGGGTTCTCGCTGTCACTTCTGTCGCGATCGCTGGTGCCCACACCCTCATAAAGTCCCGTCCAGTACGTGACGGTGGCGTCAGACTGCAGAAGCATGCCCATATCGAGGCGGTTATAAAACACTCGGGCGACCTTATAAAAATCTTCCGCAAAACCGGCTTCGCGCTGCACGAGGCCCGCCATCGTCAACACCTCGTGCCAGTCGCTCGGCTCGACCCCCGCAGCAGTCAGACGGTTCTTGGCTTCATCGACCATGCGAGCGATGATGTCCCCCGCTTCTACACCCGGCTCGAAAGTGTAGGTCGCAGGGAACAGATACCCCTCGAGTGACCCTGTGGGGGAATCAATCCCATACAGCAGCGGATCAGAGGTTGCGTCAATCATGTCGGCCAATGGAATAGATGCCCGCTCAGAAATTATCTCTAGGGCTCTTTCCATTGTCACCCCTTCGGGGATGACAAAAGAAATCTGGACCCGGTTGGCAGGGTTACGCAGCGCCTCAATCGCACTTTGCGCTGACATTCCCGTCAGCAGCTGGTACGTCCCCGGTTGAAACGTAATGGTCGCATCCGTGAGAAGAATTTCATAGACCGCCTCGAACGACGCCGTCACACCCTCGTCGGCGAGCTCTCTCGCCACCGTCTCACCAATATCACCCGGAGCAACAACAATTTCTATGGCTGGAGAGGCCCCGCCACCTTCGAAGTCGGCGACCTCTTCTGTCTGAAAGTACTCCACCACTCTTTGGCCATAATCACCCCACAACACCCAGATCCCCGTCCCGCTCAACACCAACACAGCTATGGCGATGACGGCGAATACTCCCCGTCCGTTACCCCCCGAGGAGGAAGTGCCGGCCTGTCTTGCGCCTCGCCTGGTGGGCGCAACCACGGCCTCACCCTCGCTGCCGGGCTGCGTGTTGAAAATAGAATCAAATTCGTTATTGGTGGCCATCTTTTTCCTTGTCAACTACAACGGTGTAGCCAGGTGCCACCCCTTGAGAGCGTTCAGAGTCGAGAGCATGTTGCAACAGAATAACAGCGGCGGCCTGATCGATAACGCTTCGCTGTTTTTTTGACGAACGCCCCGCTGTGCGAAGCTGCGCAGAAGCCTGCACGGTGCTGAGCCGTTCATCAATCAAACGGATAGGTACATCAACACGGGTGGCGAGTTCGGCGGCAAATTCCTTCGCATCCTGCGTCGAGGCCGTCTCTTTGCCCGACAGAGCAAGAGGAAGCCCCACCACAATTTCCAGTGACGCACACTCTTCGAGTGTCGCCACTAGACGCTCCAGTGCCGTGTCACGGGCAAAGGTCTCCAAGGGTGTCGCCAGCAGTCCCTCCCGATCACACCGGGCCACCCCCACACGCGCTTTGCCCACATCCACACCGAGGCGTGTCCCTAAGCGCACTAGAGCGAATCCACCGCGCGACGGAGCGCCTGGAGCGCGGCGTCGAGCTTCTGACTCTCCGGGCCACCCCCCTGCGCGAGCGCAGGCTTTCCCCCACCCCCACCGCCCATCATCTGGGAGACATCCTTCACGAGATTTCCTGCATGGGCGCCCCTCCCCACCGCCGCAGAGTTTGCGGCAACGACAACGGTGCCACGACCGTCAATGCTGCACCCCAGCGCAACGATGGTGGGGTGATCACCACAGGCTGCCGAGACACCCTGAACTAAACTTCGAAGCTCATCGGCACTGTCGACGTCATCGATGTGTGCCACCACGGAGGACACCGCACCCGGCTTTACTAACGCCGCCAGCTCCGGAACGCGGGACGCTGTGGCCGAGAGCTTGGCGCTCTGAACTTGGCGTTCCAAATTTTTCACCTGGGCAACAAGATCACTCACGCGGGTGGGAAGTTCTTCTCTAGGGGTTTTCAAGAGCCCGGACAGGGTGCGCATAATGGCGCGCTCGGTGGTGAAATCGGCAATGGCCGCCTGCCCTACCAAGGCTTCAACGCGCCGGGCCGTGGAACTGACTGAAGATTCCCCCAGCACCGTAATCACACCGATTTGGGACGAACGGGCCACATGGGTGCCGGCGCAGAGCTCCCTGGACCAGGGCCCACCAATATCGACCATGCGCACAACATCACCGTATTTTTCACCAAAGAGCGCCATTGCACCCTGCGCTTTTGCTTCGGCAACGGGGAGAATGCGTGTGGTGACCGGAACGTCATCGCGAATCGCGTTATTGGCAATTTCGCCAATGGAGTCTTGCGCATCGCGCGTCAGTGATTGGTTCCACGAGAAATCAAGCCGCAGATACCCGGGGCGATTCAGTGAACCCGCTTGGGTGGCGTGGGGGCCAAGCGTGTCTCGAAGAGCGGCGTGAATCAGATGTGTCGCCGAATGTGCCCGGGTGCCCTCGTAGCGGGTCAGAGGGTCGACGTGAACATCCACCATGTCCCCCAGCGCAAGCTCGCCGTGTGTCACCGTCACGGTGTGGCTCACAAGTCCTGGAACGGGCTTTTGCACGTCCACCACTTCTGCCAGAAAACTGTCGCCTCGGAGAGTTCCGCGGTCTGCAACCTGACCGCCGGCTTCGGCGTAAAGCGGAGTCTCTGCAAGAATCACCTCCACCGTGGTCCCCTGGGACACGTGCCTGGCGCTTACACCGTCAACGAGTAACCCGAGAACAGTGGAGTGGGCCTCCAGCATGTCGTAACCGCAGAAGACAGTTTCACCCAACTGGCGAAACTCGCTATAGACCTGAATATTCGCCCGCAAGGACTTCTTTGACTTAGCATCGGTTTTAGCCCGGGAGCGTTGCTCCTGCATAAGCACGTCAAAGCTTTCACGGTCCACGCTCAGCCCAGCTTCATCGGCCATTTCGAGCGTCAAGTCGATGGGGAAACCGTAGGTGTCGTGAAGTAGGAAGGCGGTGTCACCCGGTAGTTGCGTTTTCCCTTCGCCTTTGGTGCCCTGCACTGCAAGGTCAAGAATGGTGGTGCCAGATTCCAACGTGTTGAGAAAAGATTCCTCCTCAGCGTTAACAAGACCGCTGACTCGATCAAATTCGCTCTGCACATCAGGGTAGGCCGCAGCCATGGCATCCCGGGACGCCGAAAAAAGTACGGGGAAGGTGGCCTCTTCCACACCGAGCAAACGGATAGATCGGATACTCCGGCGCAGCAAGCGACGAAGCACATATCCTCGACCCTCGTTGGCGGGGACCACCCCATCCGTCATCAGCATGAGAGCGGATCGAACATGATCAGCAATCACGCGCATCCGCACGTCATCTTCATGATTCGCGCCGTATTTTTTGCCCGAGAGCGCGCTCGCAGCATCCAGCACGGGGCGCACCTGGTCAATTTCATACATGTTGGCGACGCCCTGCTTGAGGAAAGCAACACGCTCCATGCCCATGCCCGTGTCAATGTTTTTTTGCGGCAAATCCCCGACAATGTCGAAGTCCACTTTGCTTCGCACATTGTCAATGAGGTACTGCATGAACACCAGGTTCCAGATTTCGATGTAGCGGTTGTCATCAACCGCAGGACCACCCTCTGGACCAAATTGGGGGCCCCGGTCAAAATATATTTCCGAGCAAGGCCCCGCCGGTCCCGGCTGGCCGGTTGACCAGTAGTTGTCTTCTCGCCCCATCCGCTGGATGCGAGCCTCAGGAAGCCCTGCGATATTCTTCCAAAGCGCCATCGCTTCACTGTCGTCTTCATAGACCGTGACCCACAGGTCTGATTCGCGAAACCCCAGACCCCCCGTATTTTCGGGCGAGGTGAGGAGCTCCCAGGCATACTCAATGGCACCTTTTTTGAAGTAGTCGCCGAAAGAAAAGTTCCCGTTCATTTGGAAAAACGTGCCGTGGCGGGTTGTTTTCCCCACCTCTTCAATATCGAGGGTGCGGATGCACTTTTGAACGCTGGTTGCGCGGGAATACGGGGACGGCACCACACCGGTGAGATAGGGAATGAACGGCACCATGCCGGCGACCGTGAACATCAGCGTGGGGTCGTCACTGACCAGCGACGCTGAGGGAACCACCGTGTGGCCGCGATCGGAGAAAAAGGTGAGCCAGCGACGCTGGATTTCTGCAGTTTCCATGTCTCGCTCCTTAGCGTCTAGGAACGGTAGGTTGCGGAGAATCCGCTCAGAAAAGAACCAAAGCTCGCCTGAACGCGCCGGAAAAACGACCGACCCTCAGGAGTGCTGTTGATGAGGTGGGCCAACACAAAGCCTGCCACGACCCCCACCAGTGCGCTTAGAAACTTTCCCATAAACCCAACCTCCCCTCACAGCCTAAAACATAACAACAAAGGTGGTGGGGGGCCGAAGCCGCCCCACCACCCGTGAGCACACTTATCGGGCTGCGTAGTACTCCACAACGAGCTGCACTTCACAGGTCACGGGGACCTCGGAGCGCTTGGGGCGACGAACGAGCACCGCTTCCAGCTTGTCGATAGAAACCTCGAGATAGCTAGGGGTCGGAGGCAACAGATCAATGTGTCCACCGGCTGCAGCGACCTGGAAAGGCTCCATTTCTTCACTGCGAGGTTTGACGTGGATCATCTGGCCCGCTTTTACTCGAAAAGACGGCCGATCCACAAGCTCTCCGTTGACCAAAATGTGGCGGTGCACAATCATCTGCCGTGCCTGAGCAGTCGTCCTAGCGAAGCCCGAGCGCAAGATGAGAGCATCCAGACGCATCTCCAAGAGCTCCACGAGATTTTCACCTGTCAGGCCCTGAGTTTTGCGTGCCTCTTCAAAGACGCGGCGAAGCTGTGCTTCGCGAATCCCGTACTGAGCCCTTAAGCGCTGCTTTTCACGCAAACGCACAGCGTAGTCGCTGTCCGTTTTGCGCTTGGTGCGCCCGTGCTCCCCGGGGGGATAGGGCCGTTTTTCCAAATATTTGGCTGCCTTGGGCGTGAGGGGAATCCCCAACGCGCGGGACAGGCGGGTCTTGCTTCTAGTGCGTGAACGAGTCGACACGGATACTTTCTCCTTGATAGTGGTGTTGCCTGGTGGCACGTAAAAAAATCCAACGAGAGGGATTGTGTCATCCGGCGTCACGGCTACAGCAACGCTGGTCAGAACCCCGCTTACGCAGCCGCTCGTTCACAAGGCCTGTGACCAAAACAAAAGGCTAGCACAGGGCATACCTTTTACCCGCCGAGAATCCTCCGAATGGCTTCGTGGCGTTTCGCAAGCTCCGCCTCGAAGCCCCGCGGGTAGGGACGATAGTACGTGTCGTTCGCTACCGGGTCTGGCGCATAGCGCGCAGGAACAATCCCCGCCGGATCATCGTGCGGGTATCGGTAGTGTTCACCATGCCCAAGTGCTTGAGCGCCCGGATAGTGCGCGTCGCGAAGCGGCGCGGGAACGTCCCCAATGCGGCCGTCGCGGACAGCAGCCTGTGCCTCATTGATAGCCACGTAAGCGGCATTAGATTTTGGGGCAAGGGCCAGATAAATCGTGGCCTCCGAAAGGGGTATCCGTCCCTCTGGCATCCCGATGAGCGCCACGGCGTGTGCCGTTGCAACGGCCATCTCGAGGGCCCCAGGGTCGGCAAGACCAATGTCTTCGGAGGCCAGAATAATGAGCCGGCGAGCAATAAACCGAGGGTCCTCCCCCGCTTCGATCATGCGCGCAAGATAGTGCACGGCCGCATTGGCATCGCTTCCGCGCACAGACTTGATAAACGCACTAATAACGTCGTAGTGCTGGTCACCCGCTCTGTCATAGCGGACGGAGGCGGTGTTGAGCGCCTCCGAGACGTGGACTGCAGAAATAGCGAGGTCGTCAGATTCGTGACCTCGTTCCCGAGCAATGGTGGCTGATGCTTCTAATGCGGTCAGAACTTTCCTTGCATCGCCACCTGCTCGGCGAATAAGGTCTTCGCGGGCGTCGTCTTCGAGTGTCGCCTTCCCACCAAAACCTCGGGGATCTTCCAGGGCGCGGTCAATGACCACTCCAAGCTGTGGCGCGCCAAGCGACTGGAGTGTCACCAACAGGGAGCGACTCAGGAGAGGAGCAATCACCGAGAAAGAGGGGTTTTCTGTTGTTGCAGCAATCAGTACCACAATCCCGTTTTCCACGCCCGGCAGCAAAGCATCCTGCTGAGCTTTAGAAAAACGATGAATCTCATCGAGGAACAGCACGGGCGCAACACCGGAGAGCTCCCCTTCCCGCCTCGCATCCGAGAGCGCGTCGCGAACATCTTTAACACCGGCGGTTACCGCAGAGAGCTCGATGAACTTGCGCCCCGAGGAGCGAGCGATAACACTCGCCAACGTTGTTTTCCCTGTCCCCGGTGGGCCCCACAAAATAACGGAGCTGGCGGAACCCCGGTGGTGGGGATTGGCAAGTGCTCGAAGCGGGCCGCCAGGGCTCAGCACCTCATCTTGTCCCACAACTTCCTCAAGGGTGACAGGTCGCATGGCGACAGCGAGAGGGAGTGGCGCGCCCCACAGGGATGACTCGGACATAACTTCATGCTAGCTAAGTGGTGGAGCCTGGGGCCCTAGGATGGGAGGCCTTACCCGATCGTTGTGCAGGAGTGTTGTGGCTACAGCCGAGAGAAGTCGTCGATCGCAACTTCGCCAGTTTGAAGCACGCCAGTTGCTGTACGCTCACGTGGCTAAGCGACGGGGCAGGGACCAGGTGCTGTGGTCTCTTGGTGCCGTGGTGGCCGTGGTCGTGTCTTCCCTGTCGCTCTTTGCCTACACGGCTGTGGGCCCTGGGGCGCCGGCGACCGTGCCCGATCAAGCGTTAAGCGAAAACCGGACCTGGAGCGGTCAAATGGATTTTGGTGATGTGGCCCTCGACATCACCCTGGACGGTGGCGCAGCGCCGCAGGCCGTCGCAAACTTTGTCTCACTAATCGATGACAGCTTTTATGAGGGGCTCACCTGCCACCGCCTCACGACCGAAGAATTCCTGGTCATGCAGTGCGGTGACCCCTTGGGGCTCGGGCTCGGCGGCCCGGGGTATGTTTTTGGCCCCGTAGAAAATGACCCCGCGGATGGTTTCTATCCTGCCGGCACCCTCGCCATGGCACGAGCAACCGATAATGGACAAACCATGGGCAGCCAGTTCTTCATCGTCTATGAAGACAGCACCATTCCCAATGACGCCGCCGGAGGCTACACGGTGATGGGTCGCATCACCTCAGGACTTGACCAATTCATCGACGCCTATGTCACGCCCGGCACAGCAGATGAATCCGTTGACGGTCCCCCCCTTGCCACGCCCGTCATGGAGACCATCACAATCCGATAAGGACTCTGGTTTTCTGGCGTTCCCGGTGCTACCAGGCGCTAGGCTTTTGGAGTCCACGTACGTAACCTATGGGGGAGCCATGGCTCAGACTGACGAAAGCTATGGTCGCGTTGACGCCGATGGCACGGTGCACGTTCGCGAGGGCGACGTCTGGCGTCTTGTGGGAAGCTACCCCGACGCCACCGCTGAAGAAGCGCTCGCCTACTTTCAGCGCAAGTATTCCGACATCGAGTCTCGGGTCTCCCTTGCCGAACAGCGCGTCAAAGCCGGCTCGCCGGCAAAGGATGTCCAAAGTCAGGTCGCTGGTCTCCAGAAGGACCTCATCGAACCCGCAGCCGTTGGCGACATCGAGTCGTTGAGAGCACGCCTTGCCGCTGTCGGCACCGCTCTGGGCGAGCTAAAGACTGAACAAGCCAAAGAATCAGAAGCTGCGGTAACAGAAGCTGTTGCTCACCGCGAGAAAATCGTTGCCGATATTGAAGCGCTCGCCGCTACCGATCCGTCAAAAATTCGGTGGAAGACCACCACGGCAACCATCACCGAACTTTTCGACTCGTGGCAGAACCATCAACAAACTGGGCCTCGTCTGCCGAAAAAAGTCGCAGACTCTTTGTGGTCTCGTTTTCGTGCGGCTCGAACTTCCCTAGAGAAAGCACGCCGCAGCTATTTTCACGAACTTGATACCCAATCTAAGGAAGCTAAGGGTGCAAAACGTGAACTTATCGAAAAGGCGCAAGCTTTAGCCCCTAAAGGTGCTGAGGGGATTAGCGCGTATCGTGCGCTGTTAGAGAAATGGAAGCAAGCTCCGCGGGCCTCCCGCAGCGTTGAAGACGCCCTGTGGGCCTCGTTCAAGACCGCTGGGGATGCACTCTACGAGCAGAAAGCCGTCCAAGAACAAAAAGACGACGACAAAAACGCGGGAAACCTCGAGGCGAAGAAAACACTCCTTGCTGAATTTGGAGACATCCTCGAGCTCGGTGACAGGGACAAAGCAACCGCCCGACTGCGGGTTTTTCATGATCGGTTTGCGGCAATTGGGCCTGTTCCCAAGAAGCTTTCGAGAAGCGTTGATGATCAAGCTAAGAAATTTGACCAACACGTACGAAAACTAGACGAAGACTTTTGGGCCAAGAACGACCCCGAGAAACAAGCCAGAAGCCAGTCAATGGCAGACCAGCTGGAACGCGCCATCGCACAGCTGGAGGTTCAACTCACGGACGTGACTGAGCCCCAGAAGCAAGCCATTGAGGAAGAGCTTGCGACCAAAAAAGCGTGGCTCGCTATCGTCGATCGATAAGTTCTCTCCACAGCTTTCCGGTACTGCGCTTCGGACCGTATGGTTTGCGCGATACTCCCTGGATGAACCACACACTTGATCGAAGCCTGATTCTCTCTGGCAACGCCCTGGATATGGGGAGTCTCCGCTGGACACGCCCCTATTTCCCCACCAGAGACGAACGGGCCGGGTTAGTGGGATCCTTCCTGCCATCGTGGGCGGTCGCCTCCGCGCACACCTCGGGCTGGGTATGGACCGGAATGGGATCCCCTGAACCTTGGTCCGTGTTGCGCGCGGAGTCACCGGCGCTCTCTCCCTTGGAGCGTCAGCACTGGCACGCCGGTGTTATCAGCCACCACCACACCGTGCGAACCATGGGTGCACTGCATCTGCTTGATCCGTGCTCAACGATGATGGAAATTCTGCTGCGGTGTGAAAACATCGACTCCGCCGCCGCCCAAATATTCGCACTCCAAACAGGGCTTGACACCCCACTTCACACACTTCCCCACCGTCGAAGGGCCAGTCCCGCCAGTCGCACACGGGCACTGCGCATCATTGAACGCGTGTCCGAGCTACAGGAGCTCTATCCAGACATCACCCGGTACACGTCATAGACAGCATCAATTCTTCGCACAGCGTTTAGCACGCGGTCAAGGTGGGTGACGTCTCCCATTTCAAAAACGAAGCGCGAAAGAGCCAAATGGCCATCGGACGTGTTGACCGTTGCCGAGAGAATGTTCACATGGTGCTCGGTTAACACCCGGGTCACATCGGAGAGCAAACCGGGTCGGTCGAGGGCCTCAATTTGGATGTGGACGAGGAATACGCTTCCCTTTGTCGGTGCCCATTCGACCTCGATCATGCGATCGGGTTGTTCTTTCAATGACGCAATGTTGGTGCAATCGCCGCGGTGCACACTCACGCCTGTCCCCCTCGTCACAAAACCCACAATCTGATCACCGGGAACAGGCGTGCAACAGCGAGCCAATTTGACCAAAATGTCTGGCGCGCCCCGAACCAGCACCCCCGACTCACTTGTTCGGGTGGGAACACCCCCGGTGGTCCGCCCGAAAGAGAAATCTTCATCAGAATCTTGCTCTGTATTGAGCGCTGCAAGAACTTTTTCGATCACTGACTGGGTGGAAACATGCCCCTCCCCCACAGCCTGATAGAGGTCGTCAACATCAGAGAACCGCAACACGGCGGCCGCACTCGCCACCGATTCTTGGCTCATCAGGCGTTGCAAGGGCAAGTTCTGCTTGCGCATCGCCCGAGCAATCGCATCCTTGCCCTGTTCGATCGCCTCCTCGCGGCGCTCCTTCGTGAACCACTGCTTGACTTTGCTCCGGGCACGCTGGCTCGTGACAAATCCGAGCCAATCTTTGCTGGGCCCCGCATCGGGGTTTTTTGAGGTGAATATTTCGACGGAGTCACCGCTGGTGAGTTCGGTGTCCAGCGGAACGAGCCGGTTATTGACTTTGGCCCCCATCGTTCGATGTCCGACCTCCGTGTGGACGGCATAGGCAAAGTCAACCGGTGTGGCTCCCTTGGACAAACCAATGACTTTTCCTTGGGGAGTAAAGACGTAGAGCTCCTTGGCGCCAATTTCGTATCTCAGGGTGTCCAAAAACTCTGCCGGATCGGTCGTCTCTGCCTGCCAGTCGGAAAGGTGGGCAAGCCACGCCATATCTTGATCTCGGGATGCCGTATCCAGGCCTTTGCCCGAGGAGGACATGCGCTCTTTATATTTCCAGTGGGCGGCAACACCAAACTCTGCGCGCTGGTGCATATCTGTGGTGCGAATTTGGATCTCCACCGCTCGACCTTCAGGGCCATACACCGTGGTGTGAAGGGATTGGTAGAGGTTGAATTTTGGGGTCGCGATGTAATCTTTGAAGCGTCCAGGCATCGGGCTCCACCTCGCGTGAACAGCTCCCAAAGCGGCATAGCAGTCACGGATCGATCCCACCAAGATTCGAATTCCTGTGAGGTCATGAATATCGGTAAAGTCTCTGCCCCGATTCACCATTTTTTGATAGATGGCATAAAACTGCTTCGGTCGCCCGCCCACATCACCTTTGATTTTGCCGAGGCGAAGATCCTCTTTGATGGTGTTGATTACCCCGTCGACAAATGCCTCACGCTGAGGGGAACGATCTTTCACCAGCGACTCAATTTCAATATAAATCTTTGGGTGCAATACGGCGAAGGAGAGGTCTTCGAGCTCCCACTTCAGGGTTTGAATACCCAGGCGATGAGCGAGCGGGGTGTAAATGTCGAGGGTCTCCTGAGCCTTCTTCCTCGCTGATTCTGGAGAGACAAAACCCCAGGTTCGAGCGTTGTGAAGACGATCAGCGAGTTTAACGACAAGAACGCGAATGTCTTTGGACATCGCAACAATCATCTTGCGCACTGTCTCTGCTTGCGCATTCTCGCCGTATTTCACTTTGTCCAGCTTTGTGACGCCATCGACCAGCATGGCGATTTCTGGGCCAAAATCTTTGTGCAATTCATCGAGCGAGTAGGACGTATCCTCCACCGTGTCGTGCAGCAGGGCCGCGGCAATGGTGATGGGTCCAATCCCCAACTCGGCAAGAATCTGAGAGACCGCTAAAGGATGGGTGATGTAGGGCTCACCGCTTTGACGCGTTTGGCCTTCGTGGGCTTTTTCTGCCACCCGGTAGGCGCGAGCGACGAGAGCCCAATCCGCTTTGGGATGGTGTTTGCGCAGAGTGCGCTGAAGAGTTTCCAGGCCGTTGTGCACCGGGGCTTTGGAAAAGATGCGGGGGAAACGTGCACGGGGGTTTCCAGAGGTGGCAGTCTGAAGCTCGCTCATACCACCCCCTTCCAACTCAGTGGGACCAGTGTACGAGGGTTATCCCAGAAAACGCCGGTTAGCGAACCGCACCGGAGGTGGGTCTCGCCTCTTTCGCTTTACGGCCCTGTTTCTGTTTTTCGGGCTCGTTTTCTCTCAGGTGCACATACAGCGGCGCAGCAATAAACACGCTTGAGTAGGTACCTGCGACCATGCCGATAAACAATGCGAGCGCAATATCGCGCAGTGTTCCCGCCCCCAACAGGAGGGAGCCGATGAAGAGGATCGACCCCACCGGAAGCACCGCCACAACGGAGGTATTAATCGAGCGCACCAAAGTTTGATTGACCGCAAGGTTTACAGACTCGGCGAATGTTCGACGGCTTTCTTCACCATCTTGGGAAGTGTTCTCTCGAACCTTGTCAAACACCACCACCGTGTCATAGAGCGAATAGCCGAGGATGGTCAGAAAGCCGATGACCGCAGCGGGGGTGATTTCATATCCCAACACACCGTATATGCCGGCGGTGATGAGCAGGTCATGGGCAAGAGCGACAAGTGCGGCCAACGACATTTTCCAGGTTCGGAAATACAGCGCCATCACAATAGAGACCAGAACGAGGAAGACAAACAGCCCAATAAGGGCCTGGCGGGTGATGTCTTCACCCCAGGTCGCGCCAATGAAGGACGACGTCACCTGATCGATGGGAACATCATATGCGTCGGCTAAATCCTGGCGCAGGGCCGTCGTTTGGTCATCTGTGAGCTGCTCTGTTTGAACCCGAACGGAGTCGCCACCCACGATGGACACTCGAGGGTTTGATTCAAACCCAGTTTCGGACTGCACCGTCTCGATGGCCACCTGTTCGGAGACCACCGCGGGTTGCGAGACTCGAAATTCTGACCCGCCGCTGAACTCGATGCCGAAGGTGAACCCTCCGCGCAAGACGGTGATCAGGATGGAGGCAAGGACAATAGCTGCACCGATGACATACCACCGGACCCTATGGCCGATGATGTCGTAGGACAGCTCACCGGTATACAGGGAGTTACCAAAACGGGTAAAACGGGACATCTACTTACTCCCCTCAAGTGCGGCCTCTTGCTCCGCTTTACGCTCGGCAATCGTCTGACGCCGCTTCATTTCGCGCTCGCTCTTCTTTCTCGCGGTGGGATCAACATTGACAGGATCTCTAAACTGCGCCCGTCCTCGATAGACCGCACCCAGCGCTCGAGGGTCGAGCCCGCTCCAGCGGTTACCCGAGGCGAAGAACTGGGTTCTGCCCAAAAGCTGCATGAGTGGCTGTGTGAAGAGTGACACAACGATGAGGTCAACAATGGTGGTGATACCCAGGGTGAAGGCGAAACCTCGCACGTTCCCCACCGCCAAAATGAACAGCACGGCAGCGGCAAGGAAGCCCACCGCATCCGAGGCGAGAATGGTGCGAAATGCCCTCTTCCATGCTCCCGAAATGGCTGAATTAAGCATACGGCCATCCCTGAGTTCATCTTTAATGCGCTCGAAGAACACGATGAACGAGTCGGCGGTGATACCAATAGCCACAATCAGCCCGGCCACACCCGCCAGAGACAGACGGTAGCCCTGCGCGTTAGACAGATACGTAATCACGAAATAGCTCAACGTGAACGCCGTCAGAAGTGAAAATACCGAGACCAGCCCCAACATTCGGTACTGCATCACGGAATACAACACCACAAGAATGAGTCCTATGGCTCCGGCAAGTAGACCACTCTGCAGCTGCGAGAGACCCAGCGTTGCCGTAATCGTCTCCGAGCTTTGCACTTCGAACCCAATGGGCAGGGCACCAAACTTGAGCTGGTCTGCAAGAACACTGGCGGTCTCCTGAGTGAAAGACCCGCTGATCTGAGGGTTTCCGTCCGTGATTGCCGCAAGAGTTCTCGGGGCGCTAATCACTTTGCCATCTAAAACAATGGCGAACTGATTTTGAACACCTTGCAAACCAATGAGACGCTCCGTCACGGTGCGAAACGCTGCGGTGCCTTCGCCATCGAATTCGAGAAACACGCCCCACTCGGTCGTCACCGTGCCCTGGGGACCGGCAACCAAGCCGGAAATGGCGTCAGAAATCGTTCCACCGTCAACTTCGACGGGGCCAAGAATGTATTTGCTCTGACCCAACTCAGAACACGTGACCAAAGGCTTGGTCGGATCGGCAATGTTGGCACCCAGATCATCGAGTTGCTCACAGCTAAGGGTATTAAATACTTGGTCAATTTCCGGAGTGATCCAGGCGAGGTCGCTCGGGTTTTGCGGCTCGACTCCCGTGTCCTCCCGCGGTTCCGTAAAAATGGGCTGGCCATCTACTGTCGCTGCAAGCGCCGGGCCCGTCTGCAACACCG